>ENA-UOJO01004335-UOJO01004335.1-human-gut-metagenome-genome-assembly--contig:-P57-NODE-4335-length-12294-cov-4.205572_pt1 | contig 12294 bp, 10 predicted proteins | sample MGYA00242351_ERZ723898 | MGnify/ENA metagenome assembly ERZ723898 | reverse complement strand
GGTATAATAGAGTGTGAAAAAAACAGGAAGAAATATAAATATAAAATTTAAACTGCTGAAAACCATACTGCCACCGCCGCTCATGTTATCTGATATATAGACGTTTTAAAACGACAAAAGGTGACAGCTTTTTCAGCAAAAGTTTAAGAAATCTGGAAACAGTTTACCCGTTTGCAAAACAAATTATTTTACATCAATTTAATAATAAAAAAGCAGTGTTTAACACTGCTTTTTTGTAAATGCCAACAGTATATGCGGCGTTTTGTTATGAAAGGAATCCGGTCTTGCTATCTTACTTTGACTGTAAAAGCATTTTGTTTTTATATTATTAAGCTGCAAATACTTGTATACATCAGAGATTTCTGCTATAATTACATAAATGAAAATTTAAAGTATAGTTTGCTTTGGATAAGCGTTGTTTTACTATGATCAGGTATCCGAGCCTCCGTTATAGCGTTCATAATAAAACAGGTACTGCTGTGCAAGTCCTGCGTATTTTCCGAAGCAGGCCGGATCAAACTCCGGCGGATAATATTTTGCAAGTACTCGTTTTACCCAAACATCAATGGGAAAGGCATCAGTTTTTCCGAAGCCGAAAAGCAGTGTACATGCAGCGACTTTCGGTCCTACTCCTTTTATTCGGCAAAGCTCGCTTGAGGCTTCTTCGGTACTCATCTTCAGGATATCATCTATACTGATCTCTCCGGAAGCAATTTTTTCTGCTGCATCGGTTATGTATTTTGCACGGAAACCGGTTCCGCAGGCAAATATCGCGTCAGTACCTGCACTGCAAAGACTTTCCGCGCTCGGAAAGCTGTAAAGTGTTTCGGAATCTCCGATCGGGTTGCCGAATCGTGCGCACATTCGGCTTATTATTCCCTTGATTCTCGGTATATTGTTGTTTTGCGAAATTATGAATGAGCAGAGTGTTTCCCACGGGTCCTGATGCAGTATCCGTATCCCGTTACCGCATTCCATTGCGGCGATGATTACAGTGTCTGCACTGCATGATTCAGATATTGCTGAACGTATTCCGTCGTAATCGTCATCAAGCGCAAGATATTTACGCCATATACTGTCGAATTCGCATTTATTCATATTGTGTATAACGATTTTATCGGATGTCGGCTGCGATAGGACAAGTTCTCTGCCATGCGCTATTCCGCGTATGTTTCCGTTATCGTCGGGATCAAACCGGAATGTCTGGCCGCAATCGAATATCTGAGATATATTGCAGCATGACAGACCGGAAATTTCGATATCGGATCCGTAATGTTGGATTATAGTATTCATTTTATTTACCGTTACTTTTGTTTTGCAAAAGTCCTTTCCTGAAAACGTCACTGTATAGGCTATGTCCGAAGCAATTGCCTTTGAAATTTAATTTATCAAATTTTATTATTAATTTATTGCCGCCTGAGCGGCCGACAGAAATGAAAGGATATATGAAATGGCTGAAACTATTTATACAATACCGATAAACGAGGCATTTGATGCATGCGCCGGAGAGGTTGTGTGCGAGTGTCCGCTGTGCCGTCTGTACGATAAATTTGAAAATGACGAGCTTGATTTGATTCTCGGCGCATCTATGATGGAACCCGATGTACGTATAAAAACAAACGAGCAGGGATTTTGCCGCGAGCATTACGGTATGATGCTTGAGCGTAAGAACCGTCTCGGTATGGCACTTATGCTGCAAAGCCATCTTGAGGAGCTTTCCGAAGGATTTTCCGGCAGTGCAGGAGATCTTGTGCGCGGAGTAGGTGCTACGCTTTCTTCTCGGTTGGATAAACTTGAAAACAGTTGCTATGTTTGCGGAAGAATAGAAAACTCGTTCGGGAGAATGCTTAACAATGTGCTTTATCTGTGGGAAAACGATTCGGAGTTCAGAAAAAAGATTTCTGCGCAGAAATTATTTTGCCTTCCCCATTTTCGTACGCTTACAGAGCTTGCACGTAAACGGCTTCCGAAAAAGAAATTTACTGAATTTTACCGTTCTGCCGCAGATGTTACGAACGGATATCTCACATCATTGAAAGAGGATATAGATTTGTTCTGCCGAAAATTTGATTACAGATATCAGGACGAACCCTGGGGAAATGCCAAGGATTCGGTCGAGCGTGCGGTAAAATTTCTTGGCGGAGATATACACCGCGAAGTAAACAGGAAAAATTATTAATATAATATCTTTTTATGCAGTGCGGAAAGTTTTATCTGCACTGCATACTTAATTAATGTGATTTATTTAGGAAAAATAAACTTTATTTATTTCCGAAAATGCTCTGCATTTTATAAATTTAAGTGTAAGTTTGATTCAGAGCGGAAATCGTTAGTTTCAGTCATCTTTTTTACTGCTTTGGTCTCCGCTCTGATCATCTGTGCTGCTGTTTTTTATACGACGCTTTTTTATCAAATGGAAAGTTGACGCTCCGGCCGATATTAATGCTGCCGTAATCGCTACCGAACCGAGTGCTGTTATAGCAGGCTTGTTTATCTTTTTTTCTTTTTTATCCTCAGATTTTTCGGTGACACGGGACGTTGGCTCTCCCTTATTGTCTGAAGATGTCTCTGTAGATGCTCCGTAGGATTCTTCTGTTTCAGGATCGGTTACCGGTATGTCGTTTGTTATGTCAGCTTCGGTATTTACAGCGGGATTGCCTTTGGGAACGCTTACGTCGGAGAGGTTTACGCGCTTTATCAGTCCTTGGTTAGGTTCATAAACGATCTTTGTTTCTCCTGTCATCGGAGGATCGGTCTCTTCAGTATCTTCTTCCGTTAAAGTTTCTGTCTGTATAATAAAAACCTCTTCTGTATTTTGGGCTGCGGTGTCATCGGTAACGGCATACGGCGCAATAGCGCATACTGCAATTGCTGCCGGAATTGCCAAGACGGATGAAATCAGTTTTTTCATATCTTTATCTCCTGTTTCCGCATTAAGTGCGGCAACACTGTTTCGCTTTGCGAAAACGTTTTCCGGAAAGCGGAACTCTTTAATTTTATTATACATTATCTGTTTTATGCCGTTGTTAATATTATGTTAATTTTGAATCGGATATATTAAATATAGGTCAAAATAATTTACCGGAATACGTAAAGTTAATATTATCTGTATTGCAATCTGTATAAAAAAGTATTATAATAAAAAAGATACAGAAACAGTATGACGTATCAGATATTACATTTGAAAGTATGGTAAACAGATATGTTGTCAATATCATCAGATAATAAAACAGTAAAATCCGTGAAAAAGACGGTGAACTACACTCCGTTGTCAATAGTTGCACTGCTTGTTGCGGCTGTAGTTATCGTTTTGCATACCCTGCTTGTCAGAAGATATTTTGAAATTGATATAGCTCTTTTTGAGACGGGAGTTTTTCTTCCGAAAATTCTTTATGCAGTGGTTGCCGTTTATACCGTTGTATGCATTTTCTTGGGATTTTTATTTCAGAAAACGCAACAGGAGAAGAAACCGAAGCGTGCGCATCTGACCGGAATATCTCTTTATACAGGCCTTTTGTGCGGTTTTGCTATGATAGCTTCTGCTGTTATATATGTTCTTGATATAGTCAGGAGCGGAAATGTTATTCTGTTTAACACTGCATCGGACATAGTTACTGCAGCGCTTATTGTATGTACAATACCCGCGGCAGCATATTTTATTATAAGTGCTTTCGGCGGCGGATACAAAAACAAATCTGCTATTGTTTGCGGTATGTTTACTGTAATATGGATGGCGTTGCTTTTACTTAAGCTGTATTTTGAAATGGATGTTTCGCTTAACAGTCCGACACGTATTCTGCGGCAGCTTGCCGTTATATCGGTTATGTTATATATGCTGCAGGAACTTCGCTATAGGATCGGTATTAAGCGTTCTGCACTTTTTCGGGTTTTTGCTGCTCTTGCGGTGCTTTTTGTCGGTCTCAGTGCATCATCGGATATTACTGTAATGCTCCGGGGCGGAGCATCCGACAGTGCGTCAACGGTGTTCAGTTATGTTGTATGGTGCGTAGGACTCTATACTGTTGTAAATACATTTTATATTCCCTCAGAGGAGACTGTTTCAGGAAACAGGATCGGTGATGAAAAGAAAGCGGTAAAGGAAAGACAGCGGATACGTGAAGAGCGTGATGCGGACAACTATCTATATGATCTTCTCGGACATGATAATGACGGCAGTAAAACTGAGGAACTTTTATCTCAGAATACGGACAAAAAAGAAATTATGACTGAAACGCCGGATTTTAAGGAATATGGTTCAGAATTTACGGAAGATTCGCAGCTTCCGAGGATAATCGTTCCGAACGTGAGCGATGATCCTGCTATATCTGCTAAGGAATTTTTTGAGTCGGATGTGCCTAAGCACGATAATTTTTTTAAAGATTCTTATATGAATAATTCAGGCAGTGAAAGTTTACATGATGCGGAATTTTCCGAAAAAGAACTTAATGACGGAAAAAACGGTTCTGAAAAAGAATTTGATAATATAATATCGGCTGACGGGAAAGCGGATGGTGTAACAATTGATGCAGAATCTGCAAAAAATCCGGGATCGGAATATACAGACGTTCAGGATGGCGGAGTCCGGCGCGAAAACTGTGTTTTATGCGACGAGTCAGCCGATGCTGACAAAATGTCGATAAGCTTTAAGGCTGACGAAGAACAGGATACAGACGATTTTGACACAAGCGGTGACATGGAATATTATGACTGACAAAGTCTGTTATCTTTTAAGAAAGGATATCCTGATTTTATGATTTATTATGCCGGGTCCGCCGATGTAGCAGTTATAGGTGCGGGACATGCCGGAATTGAAGCTGCGCTTGCGTGTGCAAGAATGGGGCTTAAAACGCTTCTTTTTACAATTAATTTAGACGGAGTTGCAAATATGCCGTGTAATCCGTCGGTTGGCGGAACAGGAAAAGGACATCTTGTCTTTGAGATTGATGCTCTCGGAGGAGAAATGGGTGTTGCTGCCGATAAGGTTACGCTTCAGAGCCGGATGTTAAATAAAAGTAAGGGGCCGGCGGTACATTCCAAAAGAGTTCAGGCTGACCGAAAGATGTATCATACGGTTATGAAGCAGACTCTTGAGAGTGAAAAGAATCTGAGTCTTATTCAGGCTGAGATCGTTGATTTTGAGACTGAACACGGAGCTGTATCATCTGTAATTACAAAACTCGGAGCGCAGTGGAAGGTAAAAGCGGCTGTTATCTGTACCGGAACATATCTTCGCGGTAAAATAATTATCGGCGATGTTATGTATGAGGCCGGTCCGGACGGAATGCTTCCTGCCCGCGGACTTGAAGCGGCTTTTTTTCGGGAGGGCATTGCTCTCAGAAGATTTAAGACCGGAACACCGCCGCGTGTTGACCGCGACAGTATTGACTTTTCCAAGCTTGAGGTACAGCCGGGCGATGATTATATAAAGCCCTTTTCATTGCTTACAGATGAAACGGAACTCAACTCCCGCTCGCAGCTTCCCTGCCATATTGTATATACGAATGCTCGGACTCATGAGATAATACGCGATAATCTTGACCGTTCTCCGCTTTACAGCGGAAAGATACATGCGACCGGACCGCGTTATTGCCCTTCTATTGAGGATAAGGTAGTGCGTTTTGCCGATAAAGAGCGGCATCAGCTTTTTATCGAGCCTATGGGTGCGGATACAAAAGAAATGTATATTCAGGGTTTCAGCTCATCTATGCCGGAGGATGTACAACGCTTGATGCTGCATTCTCTGCCGGGATTTGAAAACGCTGTTACTATGCGTCCGGCTTATGCTATAGAATATGATTGTGCAGATCCGACTCAGCTTTCTCCTACGCTTGAGTTCAGAGCTGTGGAGGGGCTTTACGGAGCGGGGCAGTTTAACGGATCTTCCGGATATGAAGAAGCGGCTGCACAGGGACTTATTGCCGGAATAAATGCTGCGCTTAAAATAAAAGGCGAACCGCCGCTTATCCTCACCCGCGACAGCTCGTATATCGGAACTCTTATAGATGATCTTGTTACAAAGGGAACAAATGAGCCGTACAGGATTATGACGTCCCGCTCGGAGTATAGACTTTTGTTGAGGCAGGACAACGCAGATGCACGGCTTACGGAATACGGCAGGCGTGTCGGACTTGTAGACGATGTGCGGTATGAACGGTATCTTCATCGCCGGGAAGCAATAAAGTCGGAGATGGACCGTCTTGAAAAAACAGTGATACCTCCGAGTGAATATGTAAATAAGCTGCTTGAAAAACACGGTACGGCGGGTATAACCTCCGGTGTTTCATTGGCATCGCTTCTCCGAAGACCTCAGCTTGATTATGACGCTACAGCGCCGATAGATAAGGCGCGTCCTTCTCTTCCCCGTGATATCTGCGAAGCAGCGTGGATAGAGATAAAATACGAGGGATATATAAAAAGGCAGATAGCAGAAGCGGAACGCTTCCGCAAATATGAAAACAGACTGTTACCTGATGATATTGATTACAGTTCTATAACAGGTCTGCGCCTTGAAGCGGCACAGAAGCTCGCACAGATAAGGCCGGAGAATATAGGGCGGGCTTCCAGAATATCAGGGGTGAGCCCGGCTGATATATCGGTGCTGCTTATATGGCTGAGCCGCCGTGCCCGCGGTGAAAGCGGAGGTATTTCTCAATCTGAGGAGCGAATGGAGAAATAAATGACTGAAAAAACAACTGATATTCAGGTAATTCCTTCATCAGAAGAATTTTATAGTGCTTTTGAGAGAATATTCAGAGAATGCGGTTTAGAGCAGTATATTATCCCGCAGTATGCCGGGAAGTTTTATGTTCTTTACCGATATATGGCTACCGAGGGACGAAAGTTTAATATTACGTCCATAAGCCGTATGGAGGATGTTATATGCCGGCATTTTGCCGATTCGGTCGCTTTTGCCGATGTATTTGAACAGGGTTCAAGCATTATAGACGTCGGTACTGGCGGCGGATTTCCGTCACTTCCGCTTGCGATAGTCCGGAGCGATCTGCATATAACGGCGCTTGACAGTACTGCGAAAAAAATACGGTATGTTGAGCAGACGGCTGAATTTATAGGTCTCAAAGGCTTTAAAGCAATTTCCGGGCGTGCGGAGGAACTTTCAGCGGCTGAAGGGCTGTTTCGTGAAAGCTTTGATTATGCAGTTTCCCGTGCAGTCGCCGCTATGCCTGTCCTTTGCGAACTTTGCCTGCCGTTTGTGCATCATGGCGGATATTTTGTCGCACTTAAAGGCCCGGGCGGTGATGACGAAATGCAACGGGCTGTGTCGGCAGCTGATACGCTTGGAGGAAAATTCTCGGAAAAACGTGAAGTACTTCTTCGATGCGGAGACGAAACTCTGAAACATTACGCCTTTATACTGCAAAAAAATGCGGTGACTCCTATAAAATACCCGCGTAATTTTTCAAGGATAAACAAAAAACCGCTGTAAGCGCCGGCTGCAGCAAAAACGGACCTCATCCGTTGTATGAGGACAAAACAAAAAATTTTTTGCTCCCATATTTCTCGTGCGGAAAACGCCAGGAAATGTAATACTTATTAATACCCGGAGACACATCTCCGGGCGGGATATATTGTTCTCCGGTGCAGAAGCACCGGAGTGCAAACGAAAAAAATAAGTATGACCGCACCGAACTAAGGACTTATGCACAGGACAGGCCTCGCGTTTTTGAAGCTTACGAAAAAGGTTTGCTTGTTATTATGCATATTTTACCTGCGGTTGCCGCGGCGGCGAGAAGAAAAGGAGCGATTTTTTTGAACGAAGCTTTAAAAACAGCGGAGCCGATGCGCTCCGGAATTACAGCTGCGGATGTTTCAGGAATAAATCTAAGGCAATCGGTTACACGTCCTGCAATGACGGCCGACAGCGGCAAAATATTTAAGATAGCTACAGACAGGATAATTCCGAATCCGTCTCAGCCGAGAAAGCTTTTTGATGAAGATGCTATAATAAGGCTTGCTGATAGCATACGGAGATATGGACTTTTACAGCCGATTTCAGTCCGCAGGCTTGCGCTTGGCGGTCCGGAGGGCGGGAAATATGAAATAATTGCAGGCGAACGCCGTTACCGGGCAGCAAAGCTTCTCGGCATGGATCATATACCGTGTATGATTATTTCAGCTGATAGCCGGACTGCGGCTGAGCTTGCTCTGATTGAAAATGTTCAACGGGAAGGACTCACAATGTTTGAGCAGGCGGGTGCGATCGCTGCATTAATTGATATATACAGACTTACTCAGGAACAGATTGCCGTACACCTTTCGTCAAGTCAGTCATATGTGGCGAATAAGCTTCGCCTTCTGAAGCTTTCACAGCGCGAAAGGGAGCTTATTACGGAAGGCCATCTTACCGAGCGTCATGCGCGCGCGTTTCTGCGAATGACCGACCCCGATGAGCGTATTACGGCTATCGAGCATGTTATAACAAGAGGAATGAATGTCTCTGCAACTGAAGAATATATTGACCGTAAGCTTTGCATGCTTCCCGAACAGCCTGATGAACGCAACACACGTAAACGCAAACTGATACTTAAGGATATGCGGCTGTTTTATAATACTATAGATAAGGCGATTGATATTGTGAGACAGAGCGGAGTAGATGTTAAGTCTGAGCGCCGGGTCTCAGGAGACGGAGGATTTGAACTGATAATTAAGATAAATCCTCCTTGCTGAGCGTTTGCTGCAGGCGTGTACAGGTAAGAATTATTCTTATTTACGGTTGACAAGCAGTAGCAATCGTGATAGAATAAATATGTGAAAAAATCGGAATAAAAATTGTAAATATAAAGAGAAAGAGGAATTGAATTGGCAAAGATAATCGCCCTTGCCAACCAAAAAGGCGGCGTAGGAAAGACGACGTCTGCTGTGAACCTTTCCGCTTCGATTGGTGCGCTCGGAAAGAAAGTGCTGCTTGTTGATGCGGATCCGCAGGGCAATGCGTCCAGCGGTGTTGGCATTAACAAGAAAAATATGAAGCTTTCTACATACGATGTGCTTATAGGGCGCGCCGGAGCGGATAGTGTTATAACTCCTACAGAATACGAAAATCTTTCGATTATGCCGGCAAACATATCTCTTGCGGGTGCCGAATTCGAGCTTGTTACGGCAGATGACAGAGCATTTCGCATGAAAAACGGACTTTCTCCGATCGGAGATATGTTTGACTACATATTGATCGACTGTCCTCCGTCACTCGGTATACTGACGATGAACGCTCTCGCCGCAAGCGATGGAGTGATAATTCCGATGCAGTGCGAATTCTATGCACTCGAGGGACTTACACAGCTTATGGTTACTATAAAGCAGGTAAAGCGGCTTTACAACAGAGGACTTGATATAACGGGAATTCTGGTAACAATGTATAACGGAAGACTTAATCTTTCGCTTCAGGTAATGGACGAGCTTAAGAAGTATTATTCGGGCAAATTGTTTTCGACGACTATAATGAGGAATGTCAGGCTGTCGGAGGCTCCTGGCTTCGGTATGCCGGTGTTGTATTTTGATAAGTATTCAAAAGGGTGCCAGGCCTATTTAGATGTTGCCAAGGAATTAATCGAACGTATATAAAATCTTGATCTTTAACAGCAATTTTTCAGATTGGAGGACGCAGCATATATCGCATAGCTGCAAGACCTATAGATAATGGCAAAAAATAAAAATTCGGGCCTCGGACGCGGCCTTGACGCGATATTTTTGGATAACATCACGGAAGATTCCGGAAGCGGAGTAACAGTGCTGCGCATTTCGGATATCGAACCGCGGGTCGGACAGCCGAGAAAACAGTTTGATCCGGAAGCGCTTGCCTCACTCGCTGATTCGATAGCGGTTAACGGAGTGCTTCAGCCGCTTCTTGTCCGTCCGGCGGGTGACGGTTTTTATGAGATAATCGCCGGAGAACGGCGTTGGAGAGCTTCGAAAATGGCGGGTTTAAAGGAAGTTCCCGTTATCGTAACAGAGGCTGATGATAAAAAGGCGTTTGAGTTTGCACTTATTGAAAATATTCAGCGTGAGAATCTGAATCCCATCGAGGAAGCAGCGGCTATCCGGGAGCTTATGGAAGAATATGGTCTGACGCAGGAAGAAGTGTCGGGAAGAATTTCACGCAGCCGGAGCGCTGTATCCAATGCGCTCAGGCTTCTTGATCTTCCGGATTCTGTAATGAAAACAGTTGCTGACGGGACACTCAGTTCCGGACATGCCCGCGCATTGCTCGGACTTAAAAATAAATCGGAGATAGAGAATGCTGCTCAGACAGTAGTAAAACGTGAGCTTTCGGTTCGTGCAACAGAAGAGCTTGTAAGATCAATGAATAAGCAGTTTGAGATTGAAAATTCTGATTTTGATATTGAACAGCAGGTGCTTCCGCGGGTGGACTACATGTCTTATCTTGAATCGCGTATCAGTGAATCACTAGGACGCGGAGTCAGGATCGTCAGTTCCGGAAAGAAAAAAAAGATCGAAATTGAGTTCTCTGATAATGACGATTTTGAAACAATAATAAAACATATATGCGGAGAACGTTTTTTTGACGAAGTTTCCGATATACCTGAACAGTCGGGAAATGTCTGAAATCGGCAGGAAAAGAAAAACTATATAATTTAAGTAAAACAAATCAATGGAGGCATGGAAATGCTTGACATAAAATTTATAAAAGAAAATGCTGAATATGTAAAAAAGAGGCTTTTGACCCGCAACAAGGACTACAGTGCCGATATAGACCGTATTCTTGAGGCGGATATAAGCCGTCGCGCTCTGATATCGGATACTGAACAGCTTCGTGCAAAGCAGAACAGCGTGTCAAAGGAGATTCCGAAACTCAAAAAAGAGGGCAAGGATACTGCTCCGATTTTTGAAGAGATGAAGCAGCTTTCCGACAAAGTAAAGGCTGATACCGAAAAAATCGATGCACTTGAGACTGAAATAGAGAATTTGCTTCTTTCGATACCGAATCTCCCCGACGAAAGCGTTCCTGTAGGTGCAGACGACAGCGAGAATGTTGAGATACGCCGTTGGGGTGAGGCAAGGAATTTTGATTTTGAGCCGCAGGCTCACTGGGATATCGGAAACCGTCTCGGAATACTTGATCCCGAAACAGCCACTAAAGTAACCGGAGCGCGTTTTCATTTTTACCGGGGGGCCGGAGCGCATCTTGAAAGAGCAGTTATTAACTACTATCTTGATACCCATACAGAACACGGGTATACCGAGATATTCCCTCCGTTTATGGTAAACCGCGACTCTATGAGAGGTACAGGTCAGCTTCCTAAATTTGAGGAGGATGCTTTCAAAGTAGCGGGTACAGACTATTTCCTTATTCCTACCGCAGAAGTTCCTGTAACAAATATGTATAAGAATACGATACTTGACGGAAGTGAACTTCCTCTCAAGTTCTGTGCATATTCTGCATGCTTCCGTGCAGAGGCGGGAAGTGCAGGCCGTGATACAAGAGGCCTTATCCGTCAGCATCAGTTCAACAAGGTTGAGCTTGTAAAATTCTCTGATCCGGAAAAGTCATGGGATGAGCTGGAAGCGCTTACTCTTGATGCACAGAGAGTGCTTCAGGGACTTGGACTTCCGCACAGAGTTGTATGCCTTTCTACAGGAGATATGGGCTTTTCTTCGGCAAAGACATATGACATAGAGGTGTACATGCCTTCGTATAACCGTTATGTTGAGATAAGCTCGTGTTCTAACTTTGTCGATTATCAGGCTCGCCGTGCCAATATTAAATTCAAGCGCAGCGCGATAGATAAGGCACAGTACGTGCATACGCTCAACGGCTCCGGTGTTGCTATCGGACGTACAGTTGCGGCTATTCTCGAGAACTATCAGAACGCAGACGGAACAGTAACAGTGCCGGAAGCGCTCCGCAAATATATGGGTACAGATATAATCAGATAAAGCACCGATAACTGGCGGGGAGGAACTGTTTTTGGAGCAGATAATTCGTGAAATAGAAGCGCTTACCGAATCGTCGGTTGGACTTGTTATAGTTTCGCTTTTTTCCGGAATCGTTTTGTCGGTTATTGTTATACTTTATCAGCACGATGTGTCCGGTGCGGTTATCAGATCGCTTATGAGGCACAATGCCGATTCGCCGCAGAGTGCAAAAACACTTCGCGAACTCGGTCTTTGGAAGAATATATTTGTCAGGGCTGCACTGCTTGGCAAAGGCGGTACGCTTAGGCGGATAATAGCTGTTGCGGAAGAGACTTCCCGGCGGGAGGAAAAGGCGGATCATGGAATAAGCCGTACCGATGATGCAGATTTATCGGGCGGATC
>ENA-UOJO01004332-UOJO01004332.1-human-gut-metagenome-genome-assembly--contig:-P57-NODE-4332-length-12297-cov-5.192779_pt1 | contig 12297 bp, 9 predicted proteins | sample MGYA00242351_ERZ723898 | MGnify/ENA metagenome assembly ERZ723898 | reverse complement strand
AATAAACCTCCATATCCAATCGGAGGAGATTTCCTTTACACATATAACAAAAATCAGCAGACGCACCACCGGCGTCTCCTTTATATACAATTCAAAAAACGGAGCTGCTGGCAAGCAGCTCCGCCTGTTCCAAAATCTTATTCTGTGATGGATGTGATTCCGTCGATTGCTATATCAAATGCCGGTGCAGAACCATATTCTGATTCATGGAAGTATCCGTCAGAAATGTATTCTGTATCACTGCCGTCTTTCTTATAGGTAGTAAGTTCTTTGCCATCTACAGTAAATGTAGAAGTATCAAATACATGAAGGGATCCATCTGCAAGTGCATCTTCAACTTCTTTTACTTTTTCATCTGTTCCTTCTGCTACAACTTTCTCATTGAGAGGTGTGATCTTGTCAGCACCCTCGGAGAAGCCTTTGCACCAGTCAGTGTCGATTGCTGTTCCATCAAGCATGCACTGTACTGCATATGTGTAATATACACCCCAGTCCATAGATGCGGATGTAAGTGCTTCATTCGGAGCAACGGATGTCATGTCGATGTTATATCCAACGCAAGGAACACCTGCTGTTTCACAAGCTGTAGGAGCACCTGTAGTATCTGCATGCTGGCTGATCAGGACACATCCGTCAGAGATCAGTGCATCTGCACATTCTTTTTCGAGGTCAAAGCTTGCCCAGCTGTTTGTGTATTTAACTTCCATAGTTACGGATGGGCATACGCTCTTAGCACCAAGGTAGAAAGAAGTATATCCGGAAATAACCTCTGCATATGGGAATGCACCAACATAACCCATCTTGCAGTTATCTTCTGTAATTGTGCCGTCTTTGATCATCTCATTCAGTTTGAGACCGGCAACAACACCGGATACATAACGAGCTTCATAAATATTTGTAAAATAGTTGTGCATATTGGAAAGTCCGCTTGCTGCTGCCTGAGTTCCTGTTGCATGGCAGAACTGTACGTCCGGATACTCTCCTGCTGCTTCAAGGATATAGGTCTCATGTCCGAAGCTGTTTGCAAAAATGATCTGACATCCCTGATCTGCAAGGTCTGCTGCTGCATCGTAACAGCCTTCGTCTTCACCGATCAGAGTTTTTTCGATAACCTGTGAATCATCAAGTCCAAGATTTTCTACCATCTCATCGATACCAGCCATATGGGCAGCTGTATATCCTTCGTTTTCATCACCGATGTAGATTGCACCGATCTTTAAATCTTCTTTTGCAATGCCTGCACCACTTTCACTGTCATCACTTGCATATACAGGTGCGGTCATCGTAACTGCCATTGCTGCTGCAAGTCCAATTGCCAATGCTTTTTTCATCTTTCTTTCCTCCATTTTCTCCTCTTACTCCTGTTACCGAACAAAAGAGGCACAACAATTTCTGTTACGCCTCTTTGCAAGTGCTTTTACTATACATGCCATTTTGTGAATTGTCAATAAATTCAAGCAAAAACGTACTATTTATTTGACACCCTAATTTTTTTTGTATATTTATAAGAAAGGAATCCGCAAAATATATTCACTTTATTTATTTTTTCATTCCGCTTTTGTTGATTTTTATTTATTGCTTCTTGACTTCTTCGCGTTAAAGCGTTATACTTTAAAAAGTTAATTCGATTCGGAACATGAATCAACAATACAGGAGGACTTAAAATATGAAAAAGCAGATTTTAGCAGGCGTTCTGTCTGCAACAATGATAGTTGGCATGGGTGGTGTCAGCGTATTTGCAGCAGATGGTGCTGACGATAAAACTTATAACATCGGTATCTGCCAGCTGGTACAGCATGAGGCTCTGGATGCTGCAACACAGGGATTCAAAGATGCCATTACAGAAGAACTTGGTGACAAGGTAACATTTGATGAGCAGAACGCACAGGGTGATTCCAATACCTGTTCTACTATCATCACAGACTTTGTTTCCGATAATGTAGACCTGATTCTTGCAAACGCAACTCCTGCTCTTCAGGCAGCTGCAGCAGGTACAGCAGATATTCCGATTCTCGGAACCTCTGTTACTGAATACGGTGTAGCACTTGACCTTGACGATTTTGACGGAACTGTTGGAAATAATATTTCCGGTACATCAGACCTTGCTCCACTTGAAGATCAGGCAGCAATGCTTAACGAGCTCTTCCCGGATGCTAAAAATGTCGGACTTGTTTACTGCTCCGCAGAAGCAAACTCCCAGTATCAGGTAGATACAGTAAAAGCAGCTCTTGAAAAATTAGGTTACACCTGTGAATACTATGCATTCTCAGACTCCAACGATCTTTCTTCCGTAGCTACAACAGCTGCTACAGAAAGTGATGTTATCTACTTACCAACAGATAACACCGTTGCATCCAACACAGAAATCATCAATAACATCTGCCTTCCGGAGAAAGTTCCGGTAATCGCCGGCGAAGAAGGTATCTGCGAGGGATGCGGTGTTGCTACTCTTTCCATCAGCTATTATGACCTCGGTGTTGCTACCGGTAAGATGGCTCTGAAAGTTCTGGTAGACGGCGAAGATATTTCCAAAATGCCTATCGAGTATGCGCCACAGTTCACAAAAGAATACAATCCGGAAATCTGTAAAGAACTCGGAATCGAAGTTCCGGATGATTATGTAGCAATCGGTGCAGACGCAGAAGAAGAAACTTCTGAGGACGATACAGATGCTGCAGACGATACAACAGAAGAGACAACTGAAGAAGCCGAATAATTTCTCATAATTAAGTAAAAAACACAAATTTATACAGACAGCGGGAGAGGAATATCCTTTCTCGCTTTCTGTGTCGTCAGGAGGAATCACAAAATGAATATTCTTAGCTTAGTAAACGCACTCCCGGGTGCAGCCGCGCAGGGGCTGATCTGGGGAATCATGGCGATCGGTGTCTATCTTACCTTTCGTATTCTGGATGTTGCCGATCTGACTGTTGACGGTACCATGTGTACCGGCGGTGCTGTCTGTGTCATGATGCTGATGAGCGGACATAATATCTGGGTGTCCATGCTTGCCGCTACCGGAGCCGGAATGCTTGCAGGACTCGCAACCGGAATCTTTCACACTTTTATGGGAATCCCGGCAATCCTCGCCGGAATCCTGACACAGCTTGGTCTCTACTCTGCCAACCTCAAGATCATGGGTAAGGCAAATCAGGCAGTCAACGGAAACAAATACAATCTTCTTGTTTCCCTTCGTAATGTAAAGGGTGTTCCATTTTATCAGAATACCATTCTGATCGTTGCTATTTTTATCGTCGTGCTGATTGCAATTCTCTACTGGTTCTTCGGAACAGAACTCGGATGTTCACTCCGCTCTACCGGATGTAATCCGAATATGTCCCGTGCACAGGGAATCAATACCAACGTATGTAAAGTACTCGGCCTGATGATCTCCAACGGTCTGGTTGCACTTTCCAGTGCACTTCTGGCACAGTATCAGGGATTTGCCGATGTCAACATGGGACGTGGAGCAATCGTTATCGGTCTTGCTGCAGTCATCATCGGTGAAGCAATCTTCGGACGTATTTTCCGCAACTTTGCCCTGCGTCTTCTGAGTGTTGCATTCGGTTCTATTCTCTACTATCTGGTACTTCAGACAGTTATCTGGCTCGGAATCGACACTGACCTTCTGAAGATGCTGTCTGCACTTGTTGTAGCTGTCTTCCTTGCAGTGCCTTACTGGAAAACAAAATATTTTACAAAACCTACGAAACGTGGAGGTAACAACTGATGCTTGAGCTGAAAAACATATATAAAACATTTAATCCGGGAACCATCAATGAAAAAGTGGCTCTGAACGGTCTGAACCTCACACTGAATGAAGGTGATTTTGTTACTGTTATCGGTGGTAACGGAGCCGGTAAATCTACCATGCTGAATGCAGTTGCCGGCACATGGCAGATCGATGAAGGACAGATCATTATCGATGGTATCGATGTCACCAAATTATCCGAACACAAAAGAGCCGCATATCTCGGTCGTGTATTCCAGGATCCTATGACCGGAACCGCTGCTACAATGGGAATCGAAGAAAACCTTGCCCTTGCAAAACGCCGTGGCAAAACACGTTTACTGAAACCGGGAATCACAAAGAAAGAGCGTGAAGAATATAAAGAACTGCTGAAAGTTTTAGGTCTCGGACTGGAAAACCGTCTTACTTCCAAGGTCGGACTTCTCTCCGGTGGACAGCGTCAGGCACTGACACTTCTGATGGCTACACTGCAGAAGCCAAAGCTTCTGCTTCTGGATGAGCATACTGCTGCTCTGGACCCGAAGACCGCAGCCAAAGTACTTGAAATCACAGAAATGATCGTCAACCGCGACCATCTGACAACTATGATGATCACTCATAATATGCAGGATGCGATCACACATGGAAATCGTCTGATCATGATGATGGAAGGTAAGATCATTCTGGATATTCAGGGTGAGGATAAAAAGAAACTTACTGTGAGAAATCTGCTGGATCAGTTTGAGAAGGCAAGCGGACAGGAGTTTAGTAATGATTCTGCTCTGCTGAGCTAGGATGGGAAATAAGTAAATTTATTGTTTTCACGCATCCTATAAAAATTATATGATTCTTTATGTTATATATGAAATATAAAAAGATATGGTTTCGTCAACGGCTTCGAAATCCGGAAGTGCTAAGGAATAATCCGAATGCTAATTGCATTCATAAAAATCACAAACTCGCTGACGCTCAGACAGTGTGATTTTTATGAATAACGCATCCGGAACATTCCTAAGAACTTCTCGGATTTCTGCAGAGGCTGACGAACCATATCTTTTTTATTGCAGGTAAGTATTGAATAAATCATATATCTTTTTTGGTAACTTCTTATATTTCCCCTTCCATCCGGTGCTCAGCTACCTTCTGCCCGGATGGTACCCTGACCACGCGCCGTTCAAAGCAATCTATAATAGGATAATTTCGATGGCGCGCTACACTGCTTCCCTCCCACGCACCACTAGCAATAGCGCTGTCCAGGACGATGGGGATTGCTATAAAAAATGAACGACAAAGCAAAGAAGGATCGGCAGATATTCGATATCAGGATGCTCTGTATGTGTCTGATGAAGTACTTAGTACATAGGTTTTTGCGTTAATACAGAAAATGACACTGTCTGAGCGTAGCGAGTTTGTCATTTTCTGTATTGCATTTAGCAAAGTTCTATGTGCTTAGTACTTCCAGATACATGCTGTCGCATCCATGTATCGAATATCTGCCAATCCTTTATATACTTTACTTTGTTTTATTTAATCCCCTTCATGGACAAGCTGATTCTCTTCTTCTTCATATCCACTCCAAGTACTCTTACATCCACCACATCCCCGACAGAAACTGCCTCAAGCGGATGTTTAATATATCTCTCACTCATCTCGGAGATATGCACCAGTCCATCCTGATGAACACCGATATCCACAAATGCCCCGAAATCAATGACATTACGGACAGTTCCCTTAAGGATCATACCTTCTTTGAGGTCTTTCATATCAAGTACATCTGTACGAAGTACCGGTTTCGGCATCTCATCACGTGGATCTCGTGCCGGTTTTTCCAGTTCTTTTACAATATCGCGAAGTGTCGGCTCACCAACTCCCAGCTCTTCCGCCAGCTTCTTATAATTCTTGATCTGTTTGGAAATACCACTCAGTTTACCACCCGTAATATCTTCCGGTGTGTAGCCAAGCTTTTCAAGAACTTTCTTTGCTGCCTCATAGCTTTCCGGATGCACACTTGTCGCATCAAGCGGATTCTTGCCTCCGGTGATACGCGCAAAACCTGCACACTGCTCAAACGCTTTCGGTCCGAGTTTCGCTACTTTGAGAAGCTCACGACGACTTTCAAATCTGCCGTTTTCTTCACGGTATGCAACGATATTCTTAGCAATTACTTTACTGATGCCGGAAATGTATTCCAGAAGGGACGCGGATGCTGTATTCAGGTCCACACCGACTTTATTTACACAGTCCTCTACAACACCACTTAAAGCTTCGCCAAGCTTCTTCTGGTTCATATCATGCTGATACTGACCGACACCGATAGACTGCGGTGTGATCTTGACCAACTCTGCAAGCGGGTCCTGCAAACGTCTTGCGATTGAAGCCGCGCTTCTCTGTCCTACATCAAAATTCGGAAACTCTTCTGTTGCCAGCTTACTTGCAGAATATACAGACGCACCTGCCTCATTTGTGATCACATACTGTACCTTTTCAGGAATTTCTTTGAGAAGTTCTACAATGATCTGTTCAGATTGTCTGGATGCAGTTCCGTTTCCAAGAGAAATCAGAGATACATTATATTTTTTGATCAGTTTTTTCAGAGTTTCTTTTGATGCGCGAATCTTTGCATCGTTTGTCGGCGCAGTCGGATAAATAACTGTTGTATCGAGAACTTTTCCGGTCTCATCTACAACTGCCAGTTTACATCCTGTACGGAATGCAGGGTCCCATCCAAGCACCACTTTGCCGACGATTGGAGGCTGCATCAGAAGCTGTTCCAGATTCTTGCCAAATACATGAATTGCTCCATCCTCTGCCTTTTCAGTCAGGTCACTTCGGATCTCACGCTCGATTGCCGGCGCGATCAGACGTTTATAACTGTCCTCTACAACTTCACGGAGAACCGGCTTTGTGACCGGATTATCTCTGGTGATCACCTGTTTCTGAAGCCATCCCATTGCCTCGTCTTCCGGTGCACTGATCTTGACAGTGAGCATTTTTTCTTTTTCACCACGGTTCAGCGCAAGCACACGATGTCCTGCAAGTTTTTTGATCGGTTCTTCAAATTCATAGTACATCTCATAAACAGAAGATTCCTCAGGATTTTTTGCTGCAGATACTACAGTTCCTTTGTCCATGGTAAGTTTACGGAGATAGATACGGTAATCCGCTTCATCAGAAATATGCTCTGCGATAATATCTTTTGCGCCATTTATCGCATCTTCTATCGTTTCCACACCTTTTTCTTCGGATAAAAATGCCTTTGCCTCTTCTTCAAGAGATTTATTTGTCATCTGAAGCATAATGATATTGGCCAGCGGCTCCAGACCTTTTTCCTTTGCTATGATCGCACGCGTACGACGTTTCGGACGATAAGGACGGTAAAGATCCTCAACGACTACAAGTGTCTGCGCATCCAGAATCTGTTTTTTCAGTTCCGGCGTCAGCTTTCCCTGTTCTTCGATGCTTCCGAGCACCTGAGTTTTCTTGTCTTCCAGATTTCGAAGATAAGTCAATCTTTCGTGAAGTGTACGAAGCTGTTCATCATTCAGAGAACCGGTAGCTTCTTTACGATAACGGGAAATAAAAGGGATCGTGCAACCTTCATCAATAAGTTTGACAGCTGCCTCCACCTGCCATTTTTCTACTTTAAGTTCTCTGGTTATGACCTGAATAATATCCATTATGTTCTCCTTTATGTCTCACTGTAAAATGTATTATTTTGCGGCTCGGTACCAGCCAGTTCCATATAAAAAACTGTCTCACTCATATAAATATAAGGGAAGAGCAAGTGAAGACCGATATACATCGAAAAAAGTCATAAAATCGCCAGTGGAATAAAACTGAGCATCATCAACCAATATTTCAGAATATGTCCTCTCATCAAATGTGCACTTGTTTTCAGTGCTTCTATTCCGCCCATTTCCGGAGTGTCTGCAAGCAGACAGAAAGTCAGCATAAACGGGCTTGTCAGGATTACCTCCAGAACAACTCCGACCAGAAGCATCGCAAGACATAACTCGAGCCATGCAATCTGCTCTGCCTCCGTGTTTCCTGCTTTCACTATAAATGACACGTAGTAAAATGGTAGCTGCGCCACAGTATTCAGAAGTGAAAGAATAAATCCTGCCACCAACACCCGATCCGGTCCGTTGTGAAACAGATAAAGAAGGTTTCCTAAGGAAACCTCCCTGTCACGAGCCATATTCAGAAGCATGTAGCTGTACCCGGAGCGAAAGACCATGGCAATCAGTGAAAAGACAAATACAAATACCTGTCCTGCCACCATTGGCCATAGTGTGCTTCCGGGAAATAATTGTATGGAAAGTATATTTCCGATAAAAGTTACCGCGCCAACTGCGAGTATTCCGGCAATTGCAGAACCCCAGTGTCCACTGAGGTTCATTTTTGCCTGTTTTTTCCAGTACATTATACTGCCGTTCATAAAAACTCCTTTTCAGCAGTTTGGAAAAAAGTACTTCCGTTTTTATTCATGATGAGCTGTTACAGAAGCAGCTTTATTGCTGTCCTCATCTTTGTTAAACCAGAATTCCACATAATTTCTGATCTTTGAATCTTTATTCGGATAAATTCTTAAATAATCATCATTTTCTTCGGAAATGTAACCTTTTTCATCTGCCATTTTTATAAGTTCTGCCTTGTCCGCTCCAAGTGTAATATCTCCGGAGAGTTTCATTTCAATGCTTTCCGGATCATAAGTTGCAAAAGACAGTTCTCTGACAAAACAGTTCTCAAGAGCTGTTGCATTTTCTGTCTCGTTATAAACAGAAAAATGAATGCTCTGATTGTTTTTCATCATATCAATAAATGCAATTCCGCCGCCCTCTACATACGGAGTGTCCTCTGCATCCTGGATTTCCCATCCGTTTGCTGTAAATGCAGATACCGGTGCCGGAAGACTGTAAAGATCTCCCATGTATTCGACAGCTGTATCCATCATATCGTCACCAAGCTCTGTCGGTGCTTCATAAGAAGTAACAATGTCCGGAACTTCATCACTGACTGTTCCCTTATCATAATCTTCCGGTTCCTCAAAGTTTCTCATGTCCACTTCTTTCAGAGTATTGTCATCTTTAAATACAGAAAGTTCTACTTCCTGATAACTATCCTTCTCATAGGTTAATTTTGTATAAAGATCACCTTCGTATGTGTCACTCGGTTCTCCATATGCAGCTTTGATGTCATCAAGTGTGGCTTTACCAAGTTCAATGTCACCCGGCAGTTTCACAGAAACGGCTGTCAGGTCAACATCATATGAACCATCCACTGAGATTCCACCAATCAGACAGTCTTCCAGTCCGACTTCATTGATACCAAGGTTTATCACATCTGCATAAACACTGCTTGCACCCTTGTTAAACGTCAACATTCCATAAGAATTGGTGGATACCTTTGTGTCCGGATCTTCACTGGAACTTAATTCCCATCCCATATCAGTGAATTCCTGATATGTCATAGGAAATTTCATTGTCTGACCGTCAAACTCCATGCTGAAACTGTAGATGTCATCTCCCAGTTATCCGGTCCTTTCAGAATCTGCGGACTCTTCCTGCGCCGCAGTCTCCGTCACTTTTGCCTCTGTGGTTGTCTCTGTCGCATCTGCTGCATAGACAGACACCGGTGAAAGCACCATACAACCTGTCAGTACCACAATCAGTGTTTTCTTTTTCATTAGTGATTACCCCCTGTGCTTTTTATTTTATTTAATCTGCAGGATCAGTCTGCCAGATTAAAAGCATCATGTACGGCATTCATAGCTCTTACGCCGTCTTTTTCATTGATCAGAACGGTGACACGGATCTCGGAAGTAGAGATCATGTTGATGTTGACCCCTTCATTATAAAGGCTTTCAAACATCTTAGCTGCAACACCCGGATTGCTCATCATTCCGGCGCCAACAATGGAAAGTTTCGCAATATTTCTTTCGGCATGCAGTTCCTGATATCCAAGACGTGTTTTGTGTTCTTCCAATGCTGCCATCGCATCATCCAGATCTTTGCCGTCAACGGTAAAAGAAATATCCTTCGTACCGGCACGTCCGATAGACTGCAGGATCACATCTACGTTGATATGTTTTTTGGCAAGTACATCAAATAATTTAAATGCCACACCCGGCACATCTCTAAGTCCGATCACGGCAATTCGTACAGCGTCTGTGTCAAGAGCCACTCCGCTGATCAGCATTCTTTCCACTGTTACTTCCTCCTTTACGACAGTTCCTTCACTGTTATTCAGACTGGAACGTACCACAAGCGGTACGCCATATTTTTTCGCCATTTCGACAGAACGGTTATGAAGCACACCGGCTCCAAGCGTTGCCAGATCCAGCATCTCATCATAAGTGATTTCTTTCAGTTTGCGTGCATTCGGCACCTTTCGCGGATCAGCAGTATAAACACCATCCACATCTGTATAGATCTCACATGCATCTGCATGAAGGGCGGCTGCCAGTGCAACGGCTGTCGTATCGGAACCGCCTCTTCCAAGCGTGGTATAATCATCGTATTTGTTGATTCCCTGAAAACCTGTAACAACTACGATTTTACGGTTTTCCAGTTCTCTGCGGATACGCTCTGTATCAATTCGTTTCAGACGTGCATTTCCGTGCACACTTGTCGTATGCATAGATACCTGAAATGCATTCAGAGATACCGCCGGTACTCCAAGCTTGTCAAGAGCCATTGCCATCAGTGATACAGACATCTGCTCACCGATCGTAAAAAGCATATCCATTTCTCTTTTTGGCGGTTTTTCGTTGATATCTTCTGCCATGGTGATCAGCTCATCAGTGTATTTTCCCATTGCAGAAAGTACAACCACCACGTCATTGCCTTTTTTGTATTCTTCTACGCATCGGTTCGCAACATTGTAAATTCTTTCTTTATTCGCTACAGATGTGCCGCCGAATTTCTTTACTATTAACATAGCTTCCTCCCGGAATTATATTTTCAATCCTTTACACGGATCATGGTAATTACATTACCATTTAATTTATGTACCTTTTCTTCGTATGTGCCCTGCTTCATGCATTCTGTGATAAATCCAAATTCACCCGGAAGATTTTTAAGGTTTACTATCTGCACATTGTCAAACACGGCTTCCACCTGCTCTACCGTCGTACCTTTGACACGTACAAAGAATCTTCCTTCGACTTCATCCATTGTCATAAGCTTCAGAGGACGGCTGGACCAGTTTGTCATGATATTTCTGTGAAGATGTTTTGCTTCATCCACAACATCGGCAACAACGGCGCTTGCGGTAGGAAGTTTTCCGGCTCCGCTTCCGTAAAACATCGCATCACCGAGCACATTGCCATGTACAAAAACTGCATTGAATACATCATTAACACTGTAGAGCGGACTGGTCTGACCTACAAGGAACGGTGCAACCATTGCATAAAAAGAATCGTCCCCTATCTTGCGGCTTGTACCGAGAAGTTTGATCGTCATGCCAAGTTCTTCGGCATACTCCATATCTTCCGGTGTGATCTTTGTGATTCCCTCTGTATAAATATCCTCATAATTGAGAAATCTGCCATATGCCAGTGAAGACAGGATTGCGATCTTACGGCATGCATCATATCCTTCAACATCTGCAGTCGGATCTGCCTCTGCATAGCCTTTCTGCTGTGCTTCTTTCAGAACTGCATCAAATTCTGATCCTTCTGTCGCCATTTTGTACATCATGTAGTTGGTTGTTCCATTCAGAATACCGGTGATCTCATCGATTTCATCTGCGGTCAGAGAAGAATTCAGCGCACGTATGATCGGAATTCCGCCACCACAGCTTGCTTCAAATAAGAAGTTGATGTTCTTTGCGCTTGCGATTTCCATCAGCTCCGGACCATGCTTCGCAACCAGTGCTTTATTTGATGTGCAGACACTCTTGCCAGATTCGAGTGCACGTTTTACAAAGGTATATGCCGGCTCGATTCCACCCATAACTTCTACTACAATATCGACTTCCGGATCGTTTACAATGATCTCATAATCATGTACGAGAACCTTTTCGACCGGGTCACCCGGAAAATCTCTCAAATCCAGAACATATTTTACATTGATCTCCGCGCCTGCGCGCTTATTGATGCTTTTGTGGTTTGTGTTGATGACTTCCACTACACCGCTTCCAACTGTACCGTATCCTAATACCGCAATATTTACCATGTCTTCCTCCTGTGTAATATGTTACAGTTCATAAATTTTATCTATTCTCTACCGAGTATCTTCAGATAATGGATTCCTTCCTGACTCTCAATTTCTTCTATCATGGCTTCCGCGTCACCCTCACCCGGCAGAATGTCCACACTGAGCGTGAGAGTCGCGATTCCATTGATCGGAATACTCTGGTGAATCGTAAGAATATTTCCATGGAAATGCGCTATGGTCTGAAGTACTACAGACAAAATTCCCGGCTCATCATCCATCTGAATGATAAAGGTGATCGTCTTTCCTCTCGTTTCTTCATGAAACGGAAAAATATCGTCTTTATATTTATAAAAAGAGCTACGACTGATCCCGGTCTGCTCTGCTGCTTCCTGTACCGTGCTTAACTTC
>ENA-UOJO01004331-UOJO01004331.1-human-gut-metagenome-genome-assembly--contig:-P57-NODE-4331-length-12297-cov-5.785983_pt1 | contig 12297 bp, 10 predicted proteins | sample MGYA00242351_ERZ723898 | MGnify/ENA metagenome assembly ERZ723898 | reverse complement strand
GGTCTAAATCCACATGAGCTTGCTCATAGGTGGATGAAAGACCTTGGGACCCGCTCCGATATGAGCATAAAAGTGGGATGATAATCCCACGATATGCGAATACTGGTGAGGATTGTGGAAGTGCAACGCACGGAACAATCCGCAGGCATCATAGTTGGGGATTTTTGACCCCATCATCATTTTATTATAACAGAAAACATTTTTAAATGGAACTAGCCAAACGGTTAGTATGTTGCGGTCTACAATATTTTTACAAAAACATTTATATCAGATTTTTGCACCAGTAACCAAAGGTCTGTTCTTTTATTTCCGATGTCCGCTCTGTTTTTGCCCTGCGAAACTCCGGAAATCCAAACATTTCTGCCATATTTTTTTCGCCATAAAATCCAGGGATTCCAAGAATATAGCCTCCCTCTTTACCTTTTCCTATCATCAGATGCTGATGCTGATAATATCCATGCATCAGAAAACTGTTGCTTCCCTGCCGCAGACCTTTCTGCCAGAGAATTTTTAAGTCCGATGGCTGAATGCGAATTGCATCTTCTATCTTTTCATCCTGCACCGGCTGAAAATGTATATAACGTGCTGTGGCACGATTCCATCTGGTATCCGTTCCCGGCTCGCAGCCCTGACATTTGTTTTCTGTTTCTGCACTTCTGATTTCGTTCTCGTTTTCAGATTTTCCCGCAGTTTCTTTTTGTGATATTTCTTCATCTGTTTCTTTTGGTCTTTCTTTCTGTGATACTGCATCCTGTAATTCCTGCGATATTTTTTCTGATACTTCTTTTTGAAATGTTTCTTCCGATATTTTTCCTGATCTATCTTTCAATGATACTTTTTCTGGTATTTCTTCTGACACTTCTTTTGAGAATATTTCTTCCTGTATCTCTTCTGCTGTGATTTCCGGCTCCGCTTTCGCATGTTCCGTTATATCCAGATTTATATTTTCTTCCTGCAATTCCTGATCAGCTTCTGACTCTGTAGATTTTTCGCTTTTTTCGTTTTCCTTAATCCCAACATTTTCTTTATCTGTTTCATTTTCTTCAACAGCTTCTTTATCTGTTTCACTCTTTTTGACATTTTCTTCGTCTGTTTCTGCCTTTATTTCTTCTGATTTCCCAAGATTTTCGATCGCAATTGGCTCATCATCGAAAACGGTCATCCAGTTTCTACCGCTCTGACTTCTGATATAGATTCCACAGACTTGTTCAAAACGACAGGATTCTTCCACAAACGGTTCTTCTGGAACGGTAAAACGCCGGTCAAATCCACTGCCCTGCGTCTGCCCTTCTCCGATCAGGAGAATAATAGGATTGTTTTTTCTGCTCTCTTTTGGCTGTCGCACAATTCCGAATACTTCTGTTTTTCCATCCAGCATTCTTATATTTTGAATATGTATCTGGATGCGGCAAATGGCATTTCGCAGTTCTATTTTTGCAAACCCTGTATTCTGCATCTTCTTTCCATTTACATATTCATAAATATAAGCCACAAAACGATGATAATCTGCCATCCATCTCGTCCTCCACAGACCTCGATTTTCTGGTGTGATTATATGCTCGTTTTGTGGCTCATATGCAAGGCAGATATTTCTGCCCTCTGTATCACAGAACTGTAACCATTTTTTCCGGTTCTTTTATATTCTTGCTGCTCCTGTTTCTCTTGCAACTTTTGCAACTGCCGCAGATACTGCTTCTTTTACTCTCGGATCAAATGGATCCGGAATAATGTAATCTGCCCTCAGTTCACTTTCATCGATCAGGTTCGCAATCGCATGTGCTGCCGCTGCGTTCATCGGATCATTGATATCTTTTGCACGTACATCCAGTGCACCGCGGAAGATTCCCGGGAATGCCAGTACGTTATTGATCTGATTCGGGAAGTCACTGCGTCCGGTACCGACTACGGCTGCTCCTGCCTTCATTGCCAGATCCGGCATGATTTCCGGAACCGGATTTGCCATAGGGAAAAGGATCGGATCTTTTGCCATGGTCTTTACCATTTCTTCCGTTACGGTTCCCGGTGCGGATACTCCGATAAATACATCTGCACCTTTCAGTACGTCAGCGAGGCTTCCTGCCTGTTTTTCTCTGTTGGTGATCGCTGCCATCTTTGCTTTTTCTTCATTCAGACCTTCTCTGCCTTCATAGATGGCACCCTTGCGGTCGCACATGATAACATTCTTCAATCCAAGCTCGATCAGCAGTTTGATGATCGCACTTCCGGCTGCTCCTGCACCGGACATAACTACTTTGATATCTTCGATTTTTCTTCCGGTAAACTTCAGTGCATTCAGCAGTGCTGCTGCTGTTACAACGGCCGTTCCATGCTGGTCGTCATGAAATACCGGAATGTCGCAGCGTTCTTTTAGTTTTCTTTCAATTTCAAAGCATCTCGGTGCAGAAATATCTTCCAGATTGATGCCTCCGAAACTTCCGGCAAGAAGTGCCACCGTATTGACGATCTCGTCTACATCTTTGCTGCGAATGCAAAGTGGAAAAGCATCCACATCGCCAAATTCTTTAAACAAAGCACACTTTCCTTCCATAACCGGCATACCTGCTTCCGGTCCGATATCTCCAAGTCCGAGTACTGCTGTGCCGTCCGTTACGACAGCCACCAGGTTTCCTCTTCTTGTATACTTATAAGACAAATCAACGTCTTTTGCAATCTTCAGGCAAGGTTCTGCAACTCCCGGTGTATAGGCCACTGCCAGATCTTCCGGTGTCTCAATTTTTGCTCTGCTGATCACTTCGATTTTTCCATTCCATTTTTCATGCTGATTTAAAGCAAATTCTTTTTTATCCATTTTTATTTTCCTTTCTTTTTCGGATACAATTTGCATAGTAATTCTGTACTCTTATCATTACCAGATGAGTGTCTGTTTACAACCATCTTTATCAAATCTGCATGAACACCTGACGTTTTCTTTTCTCACCCGTAACTGTTCTGTATCTTTACAGCTACTTTCACCCTTTAATAACCTGTTACGCGAAATCCTTTTTCACCTGGCTGCAACGGCATACGCCTTGCTTCTATGTCTGTGATCCGTATGGATCTGGCTTCATAGAGGCGGGCAAGGAGGCGGTCTATATCAGAATCCCGTCCCTGTACTTCCATCTCGACCCTTCCGTCACAAAGGTTGCACACCCATCCGGTCAGCCCGAGATCATCGGCGGCATACTTCGCCTGATAACGAAATCCTACCATCTGCACATCTCCGGAAAAATAAAAATGTTTTCTTACTTTATCCCTCATAGACTTTCTCCTTTGCCTCTGCCTGATTTTTCATTCTGTATAAAACAGTTATAATTTATGCCTTAATATTTTCCAGCACTTTTACCAGATAATCCCACATACGTGCGGTAGAAGAAATGGAAAGAACTTCTTCTGTTGTATGGATATCCTTCATGGTCGGTCCAAAGGAAACTGCATCCAGACCTTCGATCTTCTCATAGAAAAGACCACATTCCAGACCTGCATGGATCGCTTTTACTTCCGGTCCGTCTCCGAACAGCTCTTTGTAAGAATCTACCATAATGTCACGCAGTTTGGATTCTTTGCGGTACTCCCATGCCGGGTAGTCGCCCTCTGTTACACAGTCTCCGCCCAGGAATTCGCTGAGGTAGCAAACCTTTGCAGTCAGTGCATCTTTTGCACTGTCAATACTGCTTCGCACACTGCTGACAATTTTGCATTCTTCTTCGTTCAGCATCAGAATACCAGGGTTGATAGATGTCTCTACCAGTCCTTCGATGGAACCGCTCATTTTCTGGATGCCATATGGCACCTGTACCAGGAAGAAAATAATCTTTTCCTGACTTACCTGCTCCAGAGCTTTTTCGGTTGTCTCACCGATTTTTTTCACAGTCACGGTAATGCCTTCATCGGTTCCGGTATATTCCGTTCTCCAGTTATTCTGAAGTTTCTCTGCTGCAGCAAAAATTGCTTCTTCTGCTTCTTTATCTGCAACAAAAACAGCTTTTGACAGTCTCGGGATCGCATTGTCCTTTGTGCCGCCTTCCAGTGCTGTCAGGCAGAACGGGATATCCTGTTCCAGTGTAAATAAAGCCTGTCCGATCAGTTTGTTGGAGTTTGCTCTGTTTTTATCAATCTCTGCTCCTGAATGTCCGCCGTTCAGTCCGGAAATAACCAGCTCATATTTTTCTCCGCTTACCTCCTGATATCTGACCGGAATCGTTGTGATTGCAGAAAGTCCGCCTGCACAGCTTACCCACAGATATCCTTCTTCTTCGGAATCCATGTTGATCAGGTATTTACCTTTCAGCTGTGAGCAGTCCAGAGCTTTTGCTCCGAGAAGTCCTACTTCCTCATCTGTTGTGATAACCACTTCCAGTGCCGGATGTTTCAATGTATCATCATCAAGAATTGCCAGTGCATATGCAACTGCAATTCCGTCGTCTCCGCCAAGTGTTGTTCCGTTCGCAGTAACATAATCGCCTTCAATCATCAGATCCAGGCCATCTTTTTCAAAGTCGTGTGTGGAATCTGCTGTTTTTTCGCAGACCATATCACAGTGTCCCTGCAAAATAACGACTGGTGCATCTTCGTATCCTGCGGATGCTGCTTTGCGGATCACAACATTGTTGCTGTCATCCTGACTGCACTCCAGGTTACGTTCTTTTGCAAACTGTACCAGATAATCACTGATCTGTTTTGTATGATAGGAACCATGTGGAATTTTACAAAGCTCCTCAAAATAATAAAATACTTTTTCCGGTTTTAAACCACTTAAAACACCCATTTTCATTTCCTCCAGACATTTTTATTGTCGTCCGAATCCAGACAGCACTTCCATTGTATAATTAAATATTTTCTGATACGTTTCCGCATCAAAGTGTACGCCGTCCTGTGTGGAATATCCACTCTCCAGCAGATAGGAATTTGTCTCTATCCAACCAGTCTCTGACGGAAGATTATTATAAAGAATATTGTTAAAATTCGCAATATCCTCATTGGAAATATATGGATGGTTTTCTACCGGATTTACCGACATATAGTAGACTTCGGCTCCTTTTTCCATCCACTGAGGAATTTTCTCTTTCAGAAGATCAATATATCCCCATGCATTTCCAAGATCGTTGACTCCCATATTGATAATGATCACAGATCCCTGCGTCACTGACTCATCAATCTCTCCAACGGCAGTATCCTGAAACCAGGATAATCCCGTTGAAACCTGACCGATCCACACGCAGCCGGAATCTCCGACTGTTTCATGCATGCCGACCGTCCTGGAATCTCCGACAAAAATATACTGCGTCACATCAAACGATGTCTCGCTGCTCTGCTCTTCCGTTTGTTGTTCTGTTTCCACTTGCTGCGTCTCCGTCTGTTCTTCTTTTTCCGACATTATTTGTGTTGCTTTGCTTACTGCAACAGCATTGGTACGGATACAGCTGAAATTGTATTCTTCCAGACAATCCCACGCCATATCCAGCAGCACTTCTCTTGTCGGTGTACCAAGCGGTGCCTTCGCCCCGGCTGTAAATGCCGGAATAAAAAGGCAGCACAGAAGCAGAATCCATCTGCTAAACTTTCTTTTCTTCATGATCACATCATTCCAGTTCAAATGCTCCTGTATAAAGCTGATAATATTTGCCTTTTTCGGCGATCAGCTTATCGTGAGATCCTCTCTCAATAATACGTCCCTGCTCCAGCACCATTATAACATCAGAATTTCGTACTGTCGACAGTCTGTGTGCAATAACAAATACGGTACGTCCTTTCATCAGAGCATCCATACCTCTCTGTACGATTGCCTCTGTTCTGGTATCAATCGAAGACGTAGCCTCATCCAGGATCATAACAGGCGGATCAGCTACCGCTGCTCTTGCGATTGCGATCAGCTGACGCTGTCCCTGTGAAAGGCTTCCGCCATTTCCTGTGATCACCGTATCGTAACCATTCGGAAGCAATCGGATAAAGTCATCCGCATTTGCAAGTTTTGCTGCTGCATAGACTTCCTCATCCGTTGCATCCAGTTTTCCGTAACGGATGTTTTCCATAATCGTTCCGGTAAACAGGTTTGTTTCCTGCAGAACCACACCAAGAGAACGTCTCAGGTCTGCCTTTTTGATCTTGTTGATATTGATGTCATCGTAACGGATCTTTCCGTCAGCCAGATCATAGAAACGGTTGATCAGGTTTGTGATCGTTGTTTTTCCGGCTCCGGTAGAACCTACAAACGCCACTTTCTGTCCCGGTTCTGCATACAGACTGATATTGTGGAGCACGATCTTTTCTTCATTATAACCAAAATCTACATCATAGAACCGCACTTCGCCACGCATTTTTGTGTAAGTCAGCGTTCCATCGCCATGCGGATGTTTCCATGCCCACAGTCCGGTTCTTTCTTTTGATTCCGTCAGCTCACCGTTCTCGTCATATTTTGCATTGACCAGTGTAACGTATCCTTCGTCAACTTCCGGCTCTTCATCCATCAGTTTAAAAATACGTTCTGCTCCGGCAAGTGCCATGACAACCATATTCAGCTGATTTGAAATCTGACTGATCGGATTCATAAAGCTTCTGCTCAGCTGCAGGAAAGATGCAATTGTACCGACCGTCATACCGCCTGCACCGCCAAGAGCCATTGTGCCTCCGATTGTTGCCAGCAGCACATACTGCAGGTTTCCGAGGTTACCCATGATCGGCATCAGGATATTTGCGAAACTGTTTGCTGCGGATGCATCCTTGCATAATTCTTCGTTTTTCTGGTCGAAAATCTCTTTTGCTTTCTCTTCGTGACAGAATACTTTGATAACTTTCTGTCCGTTGATCATCTCTTCGATATAACCATTTACATCACCAAGAGCTTTCTGCTGACGTATAAAATAATAACCACTCTTTCCGGCAACACGGCCTGTCACCTGAAGCATGATAAATACAAAGCAGAGTACAAAAATGGTAAGCTGCCAGCTTGTGAAAAGCATGGCAAAAAACACAGAAATAATTGTGATCAGAGAGGAGAACATCTGCGGGATACTCTGTGCAAGCATCTGACGCAGCGTGTCCGTATCGTTCGTATAATGGCTCATAATATCGCCATGTGTATGCGTATCAAAATAACGGATCGGCAGTGTCTGCATATGTTCGAACATCTCGTCTCGAATACGTTTTAACGTTCCCTGTGCGATACTTACCATCGTTCTGTTGTAAAACAGGCAGGCAAGGATTCCCACTGCGTAAATACATCCCATGATCAAAATGGAACGGAACAGCGGTGCAAAGTCCGGTGTGGCTGCCTGAAGCAGCGGTGTGATATAACTGTCGATCAGTGTCTGCAGATACAGTGAGCAGGACACCATGGCAAGTGCATTGACCACGATACAGATCAGGACAGCAGCAAAACGCAGTTTATAATGTCCGATATAAGACATCAGTCTTTTTTCAACATCTTTATTTACTTTTGCCATTCCTTCCGGTCCTTTTTTGTTATTCGGCTGTCTCATCTTCGCTTCCTCCTTTCACCTGAGAATAGTAAACCTCCTGATAGATCTCATTGGATGCAAGCAGCTCTTCATGCGTGCCAACCGCAGAAATATGGCCTTTATCCATAACAATGATCTTGTCCGCATCCTGTACCGATGAAATACGCTGTGCGATGATAAATTTCGTTGTATCCGGGATTTCCTCACGGAATGCCTTTCGGATCAACGCATCTGTTTTCGTATCTAACGCACTGGTAGAGTCATCCAGAATCAGGATTTTCGGTTTTTTCAGAAGTGCTCTTGCAATACAGATTCTCTGTTTCTGACCGCCGGATACATTGCTTCCGCCCTGCTCAATGTAAGTATCGTATTTATCCGGGAATGTCTGGATAAAATCGTCAGCCTGGGCGAGCTGACAGACATGAATCAGCTGTTCATCTGTCGCATTTTCATTTCCCCAGCGTAAGTTTTCTTTGATCGTTCCGGAGAACAGCACATTTTTCTGAAGAACCATCGCTACCTGATCACGCAGAGCTTCCAGATCATATTTTCTTGTGTCCAGACCGCCTACTTTCAGGCTTCCTTCTGTGACATCATAAAGTCTCGGGATCAGCTGAACCAGCGTTGTCTTTGCCGAACCGGTTCCTCCGATGATACCAACCGTCTCACCGGATCTGATATTTAAATTAATATCAGAAAGACAGATCTTATCCTTTTTCCCTGTGTAGCTGAAGCTTACATGATCAAATACAACGGAACCGTCTTTTACTTCTGTTACCGGAGATTCTCCATTTGTAAGGTCGCTTTTCTCATCAAGAATCTCTACGATACGCTCTGCAGATGCTCTGGAAATAATGATCATAACAAATACCATCGACAGCATCATAAGACTCATCAGAATCTGCATCGCATAAGAAACAAGGCTCATCAGCTGACCGGTAGACATACCATTTACCGGATCATTTCCGGTTGTAACGATCAGTTTTGCACCAAACCAGGAAATCAGAATCATACATGCATACATGCAGAACTGCATCAGCGGCATATTGAATGCGATCAGTTTTTCTGCAAATGTAAAATCGTTATAAATCGATGTGGAAATTTTTCCAAATTTCTCAATCTCATGATCCTCACGGACATAAGATTTCACAACACGGATTCCGTGAAGATTTTCCTGCACAACATTGTTCATTTTATCGTAAGTTTTGAAAACTTTTTCAAATACTGGATGTGCATGTGTCATAATAAAATACAGTCCGATGCCAAGAATCGGTGCCGCCGCCAGGAAAATCACTGCCATCTCGGAATTTACCTGAAATGCCATAAACATAGAAAAAACAAGCATAATCGGTGCACGGACTGCCATACGGATGATCATCTGATATGCATTCTGCACGTTGGTAACGTCCGTTGTCAGACGCGTTACGATACTTGCCGTTGAAAATTTATCAATATTGGAGAAAGAAAAATTCTGTACATTGTAATACATATCCTTTCTCAGGTTCTTTGCAAATCCGGCAGATGCCCGTGCGGCAAATTTACCGGAAAGCACACCGAACATCAGTGAGATCATCGCTGTGACAGCAAGCAGAATACCCATCTTCCAGATATATCCCAGGTTCTGTGCCTGAATACCGTAGTCGATCAGTCTTGCCATCAACATCGGAATGATTACTTCCATGATTACTTCAAGCGTGACCATCGCCGGAGATAAAAGGGAATCCTTCTTGTACTCACGGATGCTCTTCATCAGTTTCTTAATCATGATTGGCCTCCTTATTATCTTTTTTTTCGCAACATTTGTTTTTCATCGAACATTCCAGATCTTCTATGAGGTTCTCGCGAATCTTCTGTGTCAGCTGAAACAGACAGTCAATATCGTCCGCTGTCATATCCTTTACCAACAGCCGTTCCATTCTACGGATTTGCTCTTTCACAAGATCACTGGCTTCATCGCCCTTTTCCGTCAGAACAATTTTCTTCAGTCTCGCATCCCCGGGATAAGACTGCATTTCAATATATCCATTCTGCTCCATTTTCTGCAAAATACCGGCAACAGTAGAGCGTGTAAGGCAGAAACGCTTCACAATATCCCGCGGAAAAATGTCCTTTTGAGGATTTTCTTTAATATACTTTATAATCCCGCCCTGGACATACTGGAGATCATAAATTCCACTTTTTTTCTTATCGTACTCAATTTTTCGATATAAAAGATTGGATAATGACAAGATCTCTCTGCCCACTTCACGTTTTTCTCCAAAATCCATCTTCGCTTCACCTCCTGTCTGATTGTTCGTTGTCGAACAATTATAAGGCGAATAAAATTTTTTGTCAATCGTTATATCGCACCAATTTTTTCATCTGAAATCAAATATTTTTGGAAGCATACTTTACATCTTTGCCGCAAAATATTTTTGGATACCGTCACAAATCGATTCTGCTGCCTTCTGCTGATAGGTATCTGTAATTAAAAGTGCTGCCTCCCTCTCATTCGACAGAAAACCGCATTCCACGATCACCGCCGGAGCTTCACTCCGTTTCAATATGTAGTACGTGTCATTCGCCTTGATTTCCCGCGGTCTTTCGATCTGCAGCTCTTTATTCATAACATTCTGAATACATCCGGCGATCTCCTTGCCCTCTGCCGAAGTCGTATAATAAAAAACCTGAGGTCCCGATACATACTCCTCCGTGTAACTGTTCTGATGAATACTGACCGCCATCGCCGGTTTTGTCTCCCTGATCTTTGCACACCGGTTTCTCATATCCGTGCTCTTTTTATTTCCCTGCTCCGGTCCCTTTACACTTTCGTCCGCCTCCCGCGTCATCACAACTTCAAATCCCGCCTTCTCCAGACAAACTTTTAGCTTCTTTGCAATCGCCAGATTGATATCCTTTTCTTTCGCCTGATTGATTCCAATCTTCCCCGGATCATCACCACCATGCCCCGCATCAATCAAAATAACCTTCTTCTCCACACTGCCGGAAGCCGGAAGTACATTTTTTACTCCGCTCGTAAAAAGCAGAATTGTACACGCCAGCACCAGAATTCCCATCCATACTTCCGCAGGGATATTTTTCAGCCGCAGATCATACATCAAAACCGTCACCCATTTTTGGACTCTTGTGACAGTTTATTCAGAAAGAAACCCATTTAAGAACCGGTTCACAGGATATTATCTTATATTAATTCAGGAGGCCCTGATTAAAAATCAGGACCTCCTTTTTTAATTTACCGAATCTCACATATTCGTTTGACTCAGATGATTTTTGGATAACTATTTTTTTATCTTGACTTTCTTTGCCTTGCTCCATGCACTCTGGACGCTCTTTAAGGTACCATTATCAGCTTTATATTTTACCATGTACTGAATTTTGAAATAATAAGTTTTTCCTTTTTTCAGTCTCTTAATGGTACGGGCAGTGGTTGTCGCTTTAACATTCACTGTCTTTTTATTCTTTTTAAACTTCTTGTCCGTTGCATACATAATGGTATATTTTTCTACATAGAAGTTATCTCCGTACAGTTTTGCAGGAGCTTTCCAGGTAAGTTTTACTTTCTTACCTTTTACATTTTTCAGACTCTTAATGGAAAGTTTTCTGGTTTTCGGTACGGTAACATTTGTATTATTATTGTTTGTATTATTATTGTTGTTATTGTTACTGTTACCGCCATTTGTATTGCCATTATTATTGCCGCCGCCTGAAATAACAATTTCAGTACTTACAATCTCACTGTCGTTTGCATTTGCACTCTTTGCATAGGCACGGATCACTGCACTTTCTGTAATCTGAATCGGTGCTGTATACAACTGGAATTCGCTGCGATCTTCTGTTGTCGTCAGACCACCTTCTCCTGAAAGCGGATAGATTCGATAATATAACTCCACATTTGGCTTCACGCAGTACAGCCCTACGGTCTGAGCCGTCTGGTAAGTTCCGCTTGTAACCGTAAAGGCTGGTTCTGTTGTTGTCTCTGTATATTTGTAAGTCGGTGAAACAACGATACTCTTTCTTACAAATCCCGCCTCGTCTTTTTTATCCCAGCTGTCAAATACTTTGCCATCGCCCGGTGCCTTCAGATTTTCCGGAAGTGTTGCGGATTCTCCATAGGCAACTTCCTGCTCACTGAGCACTTTTCCATCCCAGTCAAGGAATGTAACTACGTATTTGGTATCTTTGTATGAAGCTGCTACAACCATGTTGTCTGTTACGGTGGTTACTTCTTTTCCATTTGCATCTGTCCATTTATCGAACTTCTGTCCTTCTTTTTCCGGAAGAGAATCCAGCGTCAGAACATCACCATATTTAAATTCTTTGATATTCAGACTTGTATTGTCCCAGTCTACAAAAATAACTGTACATTTTTTCTTTCGGTACTGTGCAGTGATAACTGTATTTTCCCGAATATTTTTCAGACCAGTATCCCAGCCCACAAATTCATATCCTTCTTTTTCCGGTGCTTCCGGAGCCTCTACCGTACCGCCATCCACTACCTTTTTCTGTTCACCGATGGTATTGCCATCTTCATCGGTAAAGTCTACACTGTATACCGCTTTCGGTGCACTGATCCTGCCGATTTCCTGATAGTGTGTAGAACCCTCTATGCCGATCGTGATAATAAAATCACCGGTCTTTGCCGTAGGCTCTTCTTTTGTCACATAGTCAAAATGATAGCTGCCGTCTTCTTTGATCGTTGTCTGAGCTGCATAGTGAACTACCCATTGTCTAAAGCCAATGGGCTTCCTGCTTCGCAGACCTCGCAACCTACTATCTCCACAGGCGTTAATTCGGGCAGTCCCTTCCCTATATTGTTATTTTTATGCTATTTGTCTTAATCCTT
>ENA-UOJO01004330-UOJO01004330.1-human-gut-metagenome-genome-assembly--contig:-P57-NODE-4330-length-12298-cov-10.016826_pt1 | contig 12298 bp, 9 predicted proteins | sample MGYA00242351_ERZ723898 | MGnify/ENA metagenome assembly ERZ723898 | reverse complement strand
GCCTTGTAGGCGGGATCGTTGACAAAGTTGTCGATCATCACGAGCGCGCCTTCACCGGCGGCGGGCTCATTGGGGTGGATCTGGGCCTGGTACCAGATGTTGACCTTGCCGTTGCTCTTGACGATCTTGGCGGCCTCGGCGAGCGTGGCGTTCGCGGGGATCTCGGAGGTGGTGAAGAGTGCCAGGGGGAGGTCATACTTGTAGTTCGGGGTCGTACCGGCGGAGTAGAGGTGCATAACGTCGGAGGACTTGTCCATCTTCTGCAGGAAAGCCATCATCTGGTCCTGAGAGGTGAACTCGTTGGCGGCGTGCTTGCCGTCGAAGGCGGGCGTCGTGTAGCCCTGCGGAGCGACGGTGAAAGAATCGTTGATCTCCTCCGGCCAGAAGATGAGCATGCTGTCGCGGGCATCCATCTTGTAAGAATCAGGGGCCTTTTCGGGCTTGATGGTCGGCTCATAGCCGCTGCCGCCGAGCTTACCGCCGATGACAGTGAGCTTTTTCGCGCCCGCGGTCAGGTCGGCCTCGGTGACATTGAAGAGCTGGAGAATGTTATAGTAGCCCGTGCCGTGGACATGGTAGGCATAGGTGCCGGCCTCGGTGACGGCATAGCTGCCGTCGGCCTGGGGCTTGACCGTTTCGAGCTGCTTGAGGATTTCTTCCTCTGCGGCATAGCCGTTTGCGGGGTAGCCCTTGTAGACTTCGAGACTGACGACCTTGGAGGATTCGTAGTTGGCGGAATAGTCAAATTCCAGTTTTGCGCTTTTCTCTGCTGCGAGCGTGCTGGTCATCAGCATCGTGACGACCATCGCGAGAGTCAGCAGACAGCTCAGGGATCGCTGCATCATTTTTCTCATAGCTTCTTTTCTCCTTCTTAAAAACTGTCGGCATCGGAACATCATGCACAAACGGAAGAAAAATTACCCGTTAATTTCTGTTGACAATACCGATTTGGATAAGTAAACTGTAACTATTAAAGTCGCCTTTAAGTCAATAGGTTTTCGCGCGGTTATCTTAACAGTTTTTTAAGGAGATTTTCGTATGCCTTATACAATCGGAGAAGTGGCACGCATGATGAATATTGCCCCATCGACCCTGCGCTACTATGAAAAGGAGGGGCTGCTGTCTCTCGGTGTGCGTGCCAGCAATGGGCAGCGAACGTACACAGACGACGATATTGCAACGCTTTCAATCATCGAGTACCTGAAATTCTGCGGTCTTCCGCTCAAGGAGATTCGCTCGTTCCTGCCGCTCATCCGGCCCGGCGGAGAGACGCTCAGCGCCCGCCGCGACATCCTTGCCAAAGAGCGCGACAACGTCCGCGCGCAGATCGCGGCGCTGCAAACGAAGCTCGAACGTCTGGAATTCGGCTGCTGGTTCTACGAGACCGCGCAGCAGTACGGCTCGGTGCTGCCGCTGTATGAATTTTCAGAGGAATGCTTTCCGCCGGAGCATCGGAATGTTCTGCGCGAGGGCTTTCGCCTGCCGCTCACGCATGTGCGGGCAAAGCTTGAATGGTGAAGTAAAAAAGGAGTCCTGAGACGCATGGTCTCAGGACTCCTTTTGTCATGGCTTTATTTTTTCCTGTTCCACGGGTGGTACTGGTACGACTGCTCCTCGCTCATGCCGAAGTAGCGCAGATCCGTGCGGCCGTACTGGTCGCCCCAGGTGACGTCGATGTGGTACTGCGTGCCGTCCAGCGTCGCGAGCGTCCAGATGTGGCTGTCGTTAAAAAGCGAGGTGCACTCGATGCCCTCGAGCTTCAAGAGCAGATTGTAAGCGCCCGTGTAGCCGTCGCACACGGCAAGGCCGCTGACAAGCGCGCCGTAGGCAAGATGGCTCGCAGAATCGTCTGCGGCGGCGTTGTCGTAGCGGCAGTGGTCGCACAGCCATTGAAAATACGTGCGCGCGATCTCATACTGGCTCATGTCGTAGCTCAGCGTGCCGCTCTCCCAAAGGGAGTCGTGGACCTTGATCGCGGCGGCGAGCGCCTTGGCGCGGTACGATTCGAGCGTTTTGTCCGTACAGGCGGTGGACGAAAACGTGAGTACGACCTTGCCCGTCGAATACGAGCGGCAGGAGACGGCGTTGTACATCTGCTCGCAGTACGTCTTGACGCAGGAGGTGAACGCCTGTGTCAGCGCGCTGGCGGTGGCGGTGGTGAGGGCCTTGGAGTAGTTCAACGTGATCGTGTGCTCGCCGCGCGCGAGCATATTGCGAACCAAACCGTCGATGGCGGCGGTGTCCTTGGCAGACGTCGGGAGCGACGTGCTTGCCGGCGCTTTGACAAGGCTTGCGAGCGTCGCATTTTTGACGGAGTGATACGGCGCGACCGTCCACGTGAGCGTCAGGCGCGTTTCGGGCTTGACCACGCGCGTCAAAAGCGCCGCGATCTCCGCGCGGCTGACGCTGCGGTCGGGGTAAAAGCTGCCCTTTGCGTCCATGCCGGAGAGCAGCCCGCGGCGGTACATCAGCAGAATTTCGCTGCGGTAGGGCGTTTTGTCCGTCACGTCGGCGATGTAGTCGCGGCTCGCGTAGGCCGAGGTGACGAGCGAGGCGTTGGGCTCGGTGTACCATTCCTCCGGCACGGCGAAGGCAAAGATGCCCGCCATCTGCGCGCGCGACGCGGGCAGGAGGTAGAAGCCCTCAAAGCTGTTGTCGAGCAAATTCTGGCTCTTCAAGTACGAGACATACGGCGCGTACCACGCCTCATTCTCCTTTGCGGCGGGGATGACCGCGTCGCTGCCGGTCGTATAGATGGCGCGCAGCCGCGCGGCGATGGTCAAAAGCTCGGCGATCGTCACATTGCCGCTTGGCGCAAAGGAACTCTCGCCGCGGCCGTTGAGTACGCCGTATTCATAGGCCGAGACGACCGAGGGGGCGAACCAGTCGCCGTCTTTCACGTCGGCAAACTGGCCCTCGTAGACGCGAAGCAGCACAAACGGGGCGCTGTCTTCGCTCGTCGTCTCCTCCTGCGCGGGAGCGGCGGCATCCTGCGCGGGCTCCTCGCTGTAAGCAAAGGCGCTGATGCTCAGCGCAAGCGCGAGCGCCGCGACAAGCAGCGCAAAGCGGAACTTCATGGCGTTTGCTCTCTCTTTCTCACATTCTCAAAATTTCACGGGGATCACGGGGCTAAAATGTTCTGCTCGTCGGCGGTGATGTCGGCGACATAGGGGTTGAGCATCGAATTCGTCATCTCGAGCACCTGCTCGGGATAGAGCGTGTAGAAGGACTTGCCATTGTACCAGCCCGCGCCGTCGCCGGGGAGGGTGGCAAAGCTGATGGCGTCCGTCCCACCCATGGAGAGCGCCTGGTTGGCGAGCCACACGAGGTTGCCGAGCGTCAGGTCGGTCTTGACATATTTTAAGAACGTTTCCGCCATCGCGGGAACGTTTTCAATCTTCATCAGCTTCTGCGCCACGGTCTTCAAAAACGCCTGCTGCGTGCCGATGCGGCCGATATCCTGCCGCCCGCCGTAGGCGGGCTTATCCTTGTCGGAGTTGTGGCGGAAGCGCACGACCTCCATAGACTGCTGGCCGCTCAGGTGCTGGAGACCGGCCTTGAAGTGAATGTGCAGATCTTGGTAGGGGTCGTCGTAGTCCATATCCTCGGGCACGTCGAAGTCGACGCCGCCGATCTGGTCGATGAGCGCGATGAAGCCCTTCAGGTCGACGGAGACGTAGAAGTCCACGGGGACGCCGAGCATATCTTCAATGTTGCTGCGCAGCTTTTCCGTGCCGCCGTTATTGTAGGAGGAATTGAGCTTGTGGCCGTTGCTCATCAGCGTGTCGCGCGGCAGGCTGACGACGTCGATCTTCTTGTTCTCCGCGTCAAAGCGCACGAGCATGTTCGTGTCGCTGCCGCCGGCGTCGTTGTCCACACCGTAGGCGAGGATCGTATAGCAGTATTTTTTGCGCTCTTTGCCGTTAGAAATGGTTTGAATGGCGTCGCTGTCCTCCGCCGTGCCGTCCTGCTGCGTCTGCTGGTCCTCGTTGTCCGTGACGGGCTCAGGCGCGCGCACGACGTACTTGACCGTCGCCACAATGGCCACGGTCAGGAAAAGAAGCGACAGAAGCGTGACGACCGCGCGCTCACCGCGATTTGCGCGTTTCTTCTTTTTCTTCGGCCTGCGGCGCGGCTCGCTTTCGCGGCCGATGCTTGGCTCGTAATAGTCCTGCTTTCTCATCTTGTTGCTCCGATCATTTTTCTTTTGGTTTACAATAATGCATTCTACCCTGCGCGGCGGAATTGTGCAAGAGTAATTTTGCCGCGCAGGAGGCGCACTCTTTATGTTAGACGCAAAAAGTCGAAAAAAGTTTCAAAATCCCTTGTATTTTTTTCGCGTGGCCATGCCGCCGCGGATGTGGCGCTGGGCCTTGTTGACCTCCAGCACCTCCTTGACCTGCAAGTATAGGCTGCGGTTGAACTGCGGCAGGCGGTCCTGTAAGTCCTTGTGCACGGTGGACTTGCTCACGCCGAATTTTTTTGCCGCGGCGCGCACGGTGGCGCGGTTTTCGATGATGTAGGCGGCCAGCGCGCAGGCGCGCTCTTCCATGTTACCCTTCATGCAGCACACTCCTGACTCATGTTGCTCCATCTATATGCGTGCAGAAGGGGAATATGCGCATCGGGAATGAATACGCGGCAAAAACGTTGTGCAAAGCGGTTCAGGCGTGTTATAATTTCTCTGTCTACACCGAAGACGGCACAAACGAAACGACAGGGAGGTCCTGCATGGAAAATAAACTCATCCGCAGCAAATACTTTTTATACCTGACCGAATTTTTTGCCGGTATGTCCGTCATGGCGGTCGAGCTCGGTGCGAGCAGGCTCATGGCCCCGTACTTCAGCTCGTCGCAGATCGTGTGGACCGTGATCATCGGCGTCATTATGATCGCGATGGCGATCGGCAACGTCTGGGGCGGCAAGCTCGCCGACAAGAGCGCGACGCCCGATAAGCTCTACCGCCGCCTCATCATCGCGGCCATCTGGATCGCGCTCATCCCGTTTGTGGGACGGTACCTGATCGCGGGCATCTCGCTGCTGCTGGCGCTTTTTGTGACGAAAAACTTCCTCGTCTGGGCGGCGCTCGCGGCGTGCCTTGTGATCTTCGCGTTCCCGTGCGTGCTGCTCGGCACCGTCACGCCGTCGCTCACGCGCTTCACGGTCGACAATCTCGACGACACGGGCAAGACCGTGGGCAGGCTCAACGCGCTCAACACCATCGGCAGCATCATCGGAACCTTCGTGCCGACGTTTGTGACGATCCCCGCCGTCGGCACGGCGGCAACGTTTTTGATCTTCTCCGGTGTGCTCGCGGCCATCGGCATCGCGTACTTCGTGTTCGAGAAGAAAAAGAGCGTGCCGGGGATCATCTCCGTCCTTTTGATCGCTGGACTGTGCTTTGCCCTGCCGTCTTACAGCTTCGCCTTCTGGCAGAGCGACATCACGCTTGAGGACGAGTCCATCTACAACTATTTGCAGGTGCAGGACGACGCGAAGCGCACGACGCTCTCGACGAACGTGCTCTTCGGTGTGCAGAGCGTGCAGGTCAAGGGCGACGCGCTGACGGGCATGTACTATGACTACGCGCTCGCCGCGCCCTGCATGGCGGGCATGGACGGCACGGACAACGAAAACCGCAGCGTGATGATCCTCGGCATGGGCTCTGGCACGTACGCGAGCTACTGCACGCGCTATTTCCCCGGCGCGAGTGTGCAGGGCGCGGAGATCGACAAAAAAATTGCCGACATCGCGACGGACTACTTCGGACTTCCAGGCAGCGTGACCGTCGCGGTCGAGGACGGGCGCACGTACCTTGCCGCGTCGAAGGAGAAGTTCGACGTCATCATGGTGGACGCCTATCAGGATATCACCATCCCGTTCCAGCTCTCGAGCGTCGAGTTTTTCAATGAAGTGCGCTCTCATTTGAAGCCGAACGGCGTGATGGTCGTGAACCTCAACATGACGTCCGCGGAGAACGGCTCCATCAACGAATACCTCTGCGACACGATGGCGAGCGTCTTCCAGCACACCGTCACCGCGCCGGTGAAGGGCAACACGAATACCGAGGTCTTCTGCACGAATGCAGACGACTGGGAAGAGACGTTCCTGTGCAGCATCGCGAATCTCAAAGACAGCGACTACGCCGACATGATGCGCACGGTCTACTCGAAGCTCACGCCCTATGAGGGCGGAAGCTGCATCCTGACGGACGACAAGGCCCCTGTCGAGGTGTTGGGCATGCGCGTGCTCGATGAGCTCATCGGCGATGAGCTCAACTACTACAAAGACGAGCTGAGAACCGGCGGCCTGTCCGCACTGATCGGAAATTGAAGATAAAAAAATCCCCGCGCCCACGGCGCGGAATTCTTTTCAGGGTAGAGAGCCTCGCAGAGTTTTTACCCGCAAGGGGTACGCAGCATCCGTAAGGCAGCAAAGCTGCCAACGGCTGCCCAGGTGCCGCGCACGGCACGAAATAAATTCAAATCGGTTTTCCGCCGCGACATGTGCGCCCTCCAGAGGGGCTTCTCTTGCCCGCTGCGGGGCAATTCACCTTCTGGCAGAAAACTCTTTGCGCAAAGTGGAAACCGGCGAAGTGCCGCCAGCGGCGGAAACAGCAAGTCGGTTTCGAGAAAGCGGCACGATTGGCGCGCCTGCAAGGGCGCGGGAATCGTAGTGCCGCAACGGTGTAAGGTCGAATTGTCCACTTTTAGCGGACAACCGAGGCACAGAACGCAGCGAAACCTTCTCAAAAAGTGGCCTTGCCACTTTTTTGATTACAAAATCAACATCAGCACGGGAATCACGACGAAGCACGCGATCGTGGAGAGCGCCGCGCCCTGCGCGGCAAAATCTTCGTCCGCGCCGTATTCCGCGGCGGCGACGACCGTCTGCGTGACGACCGGCATCGCCGTTTCGACGATGAGCACGTCGTGAGCAAGGCCCGTCACGCCGAACGCCCTGCACAGCGCGACCGAGAGCGTCGGCGCGAGCAGGAAGCGGAAGATCATCGCGATGCCTAAGTCGCGGTCGAGCCGGACATTTTTGAGCCCGATGTCGTGGATGATATAGCCCGTGAGCAGCAGCGCCAGCGGCGTGACGAGGTTGTTCATATAGCGGCAGTAGCTCATCACGAGCGAGGGGAGCCTCACTTCAAACCACACGAGCGCGAGGCCGACGAAAACGGCGATGACGGCGGGCGTGGTCAGGAATTTTTGGAGCATCTTGAGGTCAAAGCCGCGGCTCTCGCCCGACCAGCGCACAAGCGAGAGAAACAAGAGCTGAACAAAGCTGGTGTTGACAAGGTAGTAGAGCATGACATAGGGCGTGCAGGTGTCGCCAAAGAGCTCGGTGCACATCGCAAGGCCGACGAAGATGGCGTTCGACACCGAGCACATCATCATAAAAACGCCGAGCTTTTTGCGCGGCAGCTTCAAGAGCCTGCCGACGAGCAGTGACAGGATCGTGATGACCACGGTGCCGAGCAGCGGCACGAGCAGAAAGCTGCCCGACTGAACCAGAAGATCACGGGTCAGGTTATTCGTCAGCCCGTAGACCGACATGCAGGGGATGGCGACAGAGAGCGTGAACTTGCCGATAAAGGCCTTGGCCTGCGGGCCCATCCAGCCCCGCTCCGCGCAGAAATAGCCCGTCGCCGTCAGCAGCAGGATGATGGTGACGGAAGAGACCGCGTGCAGAAATCCTTCCATGGTGTGACCTCGGTGTTAAGAAATAGTTACACCAGTATAACACGCCTGCGGCAAAAGACAAGAGACGAAAAAGACGGTTGCAATGCCGGTTCGGATACGCTATGATGGGCGGAGACGAGCGCGCGGTGCGCAGCTCGGAACAACGAGATCGAGAACTTTGAGAGGAGTTTTGTTTTTATGAAAGCAGCGCTGGTCATTATGGCGGCGGGCATGGGCTCGCGCTACGGCGGCAGCAAGCAGGTGGACGGCATCGGCCCGAACGGCGAGATCCTGATGGAATACTCCATTTTCGACGCGCTGCGCGCGGGCTTTACGAAGGTGGTCTTCATCATCAAGCCCGACATGCGCGACTTGATGGAGAACATGGTCGGTAAGCACCTTGCCGCGCGCAAAACGGCGGACGGGGACAATGTCGAGGTCTGCTACGCGTATCAGGATTTTTCGAGCGTGCCCGATTTTTATAAGGTGCCGTCTGAGCGCGTCAAGCCGTTCGGCACGGTGCACGCGCTGTTGTGCGCGCGCGAATTCGTGCACGAGCCGTTCGTCGTCATCAACGCCGACGATTATTACGGCGTGGACGCGTTCAAGACGATTTACGCCGAGCTCTCAAAGCTCGCCGAAAGCGGCGAGGGCACGATGGTCGGCTACGACCTCTGCAACACCGTGAGCGAGCACGGCACGGTCACGCGCGGCGTGTGCCATGTGAACGAACAGGGGATGCTCGACCGCGTGGTCGAAACGTTCCACCTAAAGCCCTGCACCGACGGCAAGATCCGCGACATTCAGGAAAACGGCGACGGCCCGGTCTACGCGCCCGAGACGCCGGTCTCGATGAACTTCTGGGGCTTTACGCCATGGCTGTTTGAAAAGCTGGACGCGTATTTTAAGGATTTCCTCCGCGCGCTGCCCGACGGAGAGCTCAAAAAAGAGTGCCTGCTGCCGAGCCTGATCGGCGAGCTCATCGACCGCGGCGAGCTCAGTGTCTCCGTTCTGCGCTCGAGCGCGCGCTGGTTCGGCATGACGTATCACGAGGATAAGGAAATGGTGCAGCGCGAGCTTCAGAAATTACATGACGCGGGCGTGTATCCCAAAACGCTGCGCGCGTGAGCGAGACAAATCGAAAAAATCTGCCGCCTCCGGACATACTAAGTCCGGAGGTGATTTTTATGCCGCGAAAAGACCCCGGCATGCCGTATGACCTGGCACCGATGCTCAAGGCGCGCTTCGGCCAGCCGGACGACTGCGCCGATCTTGTCAATAAGTACGGCACCTATAACATCCAGCCGACGTCGGACACGGAAAATCTGTTCCCGCTCATCGCGCCGGGCCTTCCTGAGCAATGGAAGCGCATGGCGGTCGGCAAGAAGGACGTTGAAAACTTGCAATAAAGCAAACGGGAGGGAGACGCGTATCGCGTCTCCCTTTTTCTTCTCCAAAATCCCTGAAACGGCAAGGGAAAATGGGCTCTTTCCCAAAAAGCAAAAAAGATACATACAGGTTCGACAAAAAAGTGAATGACAAAATGGAGAAATTTATTGCTGGTATACAAATTGAGAACGTTGCTGGCACTTGCTTTACTGCTGAATTCGTATAAAGTAAAGGCAAGAGCTGTCTGCCGGGGAAGCGGCTATGAGAGAGACCGCCTTCCGGCGCGACTTGCCAATATGAAGGAGGAGAGAGAATGGAAACCAAAAGTAACGCGAAACTGAAAGCTCTGTTTATCATCCCGTCAGTCGTCGGCGTCATCCTGTTCATGATCCCGGTCAAGAACGCAGCAGGTGAATGGACCGTTGTGGTCAAGATCCTGGCCGACATCATCTCTGGTGTCATCGGTGGCTTCCTGCCGCTGCTGTGCGTGCTGATCCTCACCGTTTCGGCAGTGATGTCCCTCATTGCGCTGGCAAAGCCCAAATTCATTATGAATAGCGACATCATGAAGGAATGCTTCGCCTGCAAACCCATCTGGGTCGTGATCCGTGTGCTCGCGGTCATCTTCGTGTGGCTCACCTATCTCGGTGTGGGCGAGGAAGATGTGGGTCTCGTCGGTATGATCACCGGCGGCGGTCAGGGCGGCTTCGTCCTCTATGATCTGCTCACCACGCTCGTTATCATCTTCGTCATCGCGGCCCTGCTGCTGCCGCTGCTGCTCGACTTCGGCCTGCTGGAGTTCGTCGGTGCGCTGCTCACCAAGGTCATGCGCCCCCTGTTCAAGGTTCCCGGCCGCGCGGCGGTCGACTGCATCACCTCCTGGATCGGCGACGGTACGCTCGGCGTTATGCTTACCTGCAACCAGTATGAGGGCGGCTACTATTCCGCCAAGGAAGCAAGCATCATCGCCACGCTGTTCTCCGCTGTTTCCATCACGTTTACCCTCGTCGTTCTCGACACGGTCGGCATGCTCGACAAGTTCGGCATCTACTACCTGATCGTCTGTTTCGTCGGTATCGTCTGCGCGATCGTGTGCCCGTATCTCTATCCCCTGCGCAAAAAGCCCAACACGTACTTAGTCGAAGGCAAGGCTGCTCCCGACACTCTTCCCGAGGGCTACAAGAGCAACGTTGAGTACGGCATGGACCTCGCCATGAAGCGCGTTGCCGAGCACAAGGGCATCGGTGAATTCTTCAAGAGCGGCGCCAAGAACGCCTGCAGCATGTGGTTCGGCGTTCTGCCCTCCGTCATGGCCATCGGTACCATCGCACTGATCCTTGCCAACTACACGCCGATCTTTGAATGGCTCGGCATCCCGTTCCGCCCGCTGCTCCAGCTTCTTCAGGTGCCCGAAGCGGACGCTGTTGCCTCCACGATGATCGTCGGCTTCACCGACATGCTCACCCCCGCCATCCTGATCGCGGAGTCCACCAGCCAGATGGCCAAGTTTATTGTCGCGGTCGTCTCCGTCACGCAGGTGCTTTACCTCTCCGAGGTCGGCGGCCTGATCCTTGGCTCCAAACTTCCTCTCAACATCTGGGAGCTGTTCGTCATCTTCCTGGAGCGCACCATCATCAGCCTGCTGATCGTTTGCCCCATCGCGCATCTGCTGTTCTAAAAAGGAAAAGCTTCTTTTCCCTTACTCAGGTTGCTGACCTGAAAGAGTCGAGGCATCTCATCGGGGGATGCCTTGGCTCTTTCTTTTTTGGTTTTATGTCATATGCACAAAAATGACTGTACAACGCGCACGGCTGTGTGGTAAAATGCAAACAGAGAGACCCCTGCGAGACCAACGCAAATTCCGACGGCTGCGGGTGAGAGCGCGGCCTGCCGGCGAGAGGGAGAAGAGAAGTACATGAAAGTCAGCATTGACAAGTATTCCAAGGTGCCGGTCTATCTGCAGATCGCCGACCAGATCAAGTCGCAGATCATCAGCGGCGCGCTGCCCCGTGGGAGCGCGCTGCCGAGCGAGCGCGCGCTCGCGCAGATCTTGGATGTGCACCGCAATACCGTGGTCAAGGCCTACAGCGAGCTCAAGAGCGACGCGTGGATCGAGTCGCGCCAGGGCGTGGGCTACATCGTGGCCGCGGCAAACGACGAAAATGACGCGCAGGACGAAAGGGGCGGCGAGGGCGCGCAGCCCGGCCGCGTCAACTGGGTCAGCGAGGTGGCGGAAAAGTACCTCGACATGGAAAAGACATTTGACGACCTGTTCCAGCGCTTTACGGACGAGAGCCACTATTCCCTCGGCAGCGGCGTCGCCTCGCGCGAGGTGTACACGTCCGAGCGCGTTGCGGGCGATATCGCGGCGCTGCTCACGGGCAGCGGCCCGTGCCAGTATTTTTTCAGCCCCTATAAGGGCGATAAATTCCTGCGGCAGAAGCTCGTGGCCTTCCTCGGCATGAAGGGCGTGAAGGCGTCCTCGGGCGAAATTCAGATCCTATCGGAGACGAATCAGGCGCTCGACTTTATCGTGACGCTCCTCGTCAAGCCCGGCGACAGCGTTGTGATGGAAGAGCCGGTGCACCCGGACATGTACCGCGTGATGGAGCTTGCGGGAGCGAAGATACTGACCGTTCCCGTCGACGAGAACGGCATGAACTGCGAGGTGCTCGAAAGCTTACTCACGCAGACGCGCCCGCGGCTCATCTTCGTCAATTCGAGCTACCACGACCCGACGGGAAACATTTTGTCGCTCGAGCGGCGCAAGAAGCTCGTTGAGCTCTCGAACCGCTACCGCGTGCCGATCGTGGAGGAGGACGCGGCGAGCGAACTCGTCTACGACGGCGATAAGCTCCCGCCGATCAAGGCGTTCGACACGATGGGAAATGTTATTTACATCTATTCGTTCTCACTCACGTTCATCCCGGGACTGAGCCTTGCTTTCATCACGGGTAACCGCGATTTTATCCGCGCGCTGAGCTACCTCGTCTCCGTGCGGCTGATGGCCTCGGACTGGATGACGCAAAAGCTCCTCGGCATGTACCTGGACGACGGCATTTACTACACGTCGCTTTTAAAATTTCGCGACGTCTACCGCACGAATCGAGATTTGGTATGCCAAAAGCTCGACGAGCTTGCGCCGCTCGGCGTGAGTTATACAAAGCCGAGAGGCGGCGTATATGTCTGGTGCAGGCTGCCGGACGGGGTGGACAGCAAGC
>ENA-UOJO01004324-UOJO01004324.1-human-gut-metagenome-genome-assembly--contig:-P57-NODE-4324-length-12332-cov-11.680948_pt1 | contig 12332 bp, 21 predicted proteins | sample MGYA00242351_ERZ723898 | MGnify/ENA metagenome assembly ERZ723898 | reverse complement strand
TTCAACAAAAAGAAAATTGCTTTATATAAAGTGCGATACATATTATTGGCATGATATTGGCATAAAATAGCCTTATTTTTCACCTATTTTCACTAGTTTTTTATAAAATTTAAGTGTTATCTAAAGAAAGAGGGAAAAATTACATGGCAGTAAAAAAAGATGAAAAAACAGGTACGTGGTATTTCTATGGTTCGTACAAAATGAAGAATGGGAAGTATAGACAATACAAGAAACGTGGTTTTTCAAAAAAGAAAGATGCAGTAAAAGCAGAGATTCTATTCAAAGAGAATATCAAAGACCCATACAAGAATATTACATTGGAAGGATTATTTGATGCTTTCTCAGTCTATACAGAGAAAAGAATCAAACAAAGTTCTTGGGTGAGTCAGAATAGGATTTTGAATAGATGGATTGATACTCTTGGTGATGTTAATATAAAATCCATTACAACTAACGATATAGAGGTTGCAATGGAATTAATGATTAATAACGTAGGATATGAAACTGCAAAGAACTATTTATCTAGAATCAATAAGATGATGCGATTTGCAGTTCGTAAAGGATATTTAGAAACTAATCCTTGTTCCCCAATAGAATTGGTTAAAGACCCAAACGAAAAGAAAACAGAAATGAAGTATTGGACTTTAGAACAATTCAATTTATTTATTCCTTATGTTGAAAATCCTTTGTATCATCTTCTATTCACAAATCAATTTTACATGGGTATGAGAATTGGCGAAACATTGGCTTTGACATGGGAAGATGTGGATTTAGAAAACAATACAATTGCAATTAAAAAGACATGGTCAAAAGACTTACATAAAATAACGACTCCAAAAACTCCTAATAGCTATAGGATAATCACAATGCCCCAGTTCTTATCGGATGAATACAGAGAGTTTAAGGAAATGTTGGATGTTCCTGAGAAATCATTTGTGTTCGGTATAGATATTCCTGTATGTAACACAACAGTGAGAACGAGAATGAGAGAAGCTATTAAAATTGCAAACGAGAACAACGAAGAACAAATACCTATCATTCGTATACACGATTTAAGACACTCATGTGCCAGTTATATGATTGGCAATATGGTAAGAGATGGAAGCTCACATTTTAGCTTATATGATGTCGCAAAGCGTTTAGGAGACAATTTGAGCACTGTATTAAGTGTTTATGCTCATTGGCTACCTCAAGCAGATAAAGGAATTGCAAAATTTATGGATAAAGATAAATTGATAGATGGGGCTGTAACGAGTAAGTGAATTTTATTACTTATGGAGTTCAGCTCCTTTTTTTTGCTTGATTAGCTTTTACATAAATAAAAAATGAAAATACACATCTAACCTTACCGCCTTTTTAGGCGCACTAAAAAAAGATGTCTATTTTCATTATTTTTTTACTCTTAGAACCTTAGTTTATTTTGTTATTTTTCTGGAATTCTAGTTTTCGAGTGTGATATCTTCTTAGATTATGACCGATACATACGAGTAGTATCTCCAGTTTTACACCAGATATTCCGCGACGACGTAATTTATCATAATGATTGTCTTCTTTGATCTCTTCTGCAGAGCTTTGAAGTTCATTGGTTCCAGAATGAATTCGCTTGTATTTTGAACAACTCCATTGATAAAGGTATGATGCGAAGTCTTGATATAAGCAGATTGTTTTCGATAGAGCACGCGTATCTGCCGTTTCAGACGTTTGCACCTTCTCGTTGTCTTCCATTTGTGTTTTCCCTTTTTGACTGTACCATTCTTATTATAGTTTTCTGGATTATGTTTTCGCATGGAGGCATCCACCAAATTCTGCTTATGACGAATCTCTTTTTCATATTTGGCTGATTCTGGAGCCAGTTCTTCTAGATGAACTTCTCCATTCGATACTGCAGCAATCGTTGATGTTCCAAAGTCCACACCTGTACGATGTCCGCCATCTTCTGACAACCTGATTCGTTTTGGTGCATCACCTCGAAGTGTGATCACTACATAATATTTGAATCCACTGTTGAATTCTATCCTTTTTAAAAATGAATAAACAACATCTTCTTTTAAATCAACAGATGAAATAATGTTCTGGATATATTCATTCTTTGGGACACGAACTTTGTAGTAATGTTTCATAAAACATATTGTATCCCATCTTAAAAGACGCACTCCTGTTGCAGCACATTTTTGTTTGATACAATCGAAACTATTATATCTTCGATAATGAAGATGACGTCCATCTTCAAAAAGAATCTTTTCTACTCCCTTATATACAGCTTCCGCTTCTGCCTGTGCCTGATGAGAGTTGATGTAGTTCTTGTATTTCTTTTGTTCTTTGGATACGAACTTACACAAAGAAGTCTTCGTGAGATTATACTCTTTTTGTTTAATACACATGATATTTGACAACTCTTTTTTCTTCTTCTTTTCAGAAGCTGAAAGTTCAGATACTTTCTTTTTAGAAAATTCAGCTTCACCATAAGCTTTGCGTGCACCCATATATTCTTTATCATGAAATAAAGCATTCAAACGATTAGTAGCATATCGAACCAACTGATTATGCATCTGATTCGCATAGAAAAAAGATTTCGACAAAAACCGTTTCTCAGATTCACTTAGTTCCAATTGAAAGCGTACTGTATACATATCGAAATCTCCTTCTTTTTTACGATGCATTCTACGTATAAATTATATCATGGTTCACGTATAGAAACAGCTGAAAACCAGTTACATACGTCATTCATCTCATGACTAAAGTCACGAGCGTTCTGACTTTAACAGTAAAAAGAAAAACACACCCTTTAGCGAGTGTGCCTTCCATGAAATAGAGAGAGATGAAAATACAGTTGCCTATTTACAGGCACTTAAAGTTTACCATGTTTTAATGCGGACGTTTTGTACTGCCAAAACAATACAAATTATTTGTATCGTCCTCTATCATTTATTATTTTTGGTATTGATCTATTAAATCGGCTAAGTGTTGTAGTGAGACACCATACAAATTACACAACCATTTAGCATCTTCAAAGTAGACATTTTTTCTACCATTTTCGATTTCTGAAAGCCATGATTTTGTTTTGCCCCTTCTTTCCGCTACTTCTAACATTGTGTAATTAGCTTTGTTCCTCAATTCCTTTAATGCTTGTCCTTGGTATTCAAATTTGTTCATGTCCTCACCTCTTTCGTTTATACATTATAATTATAATCACTAAATTAAATACCTATATAAAATATATCATAAAGTGCACTGAAAGATAACATAATTATAAAAAAAAATAAAAAAAGTTATTGACTAGAGTACACTATTAGAGTACTATATGAGTGTAAGTTAACTAATAGTGTACAGAGGAGGTTAAGGATGGAGAAAATGACTATTAAACAAATCCGAGTCGGATTGAACATGACTCAGAAACAAATGGCTAAATACCTTGGGATTTCTCCTGTTAGTTATACTAACAAAGAAATTGGAAAAAGACGTTTCTACTTTGATGAAGTAAAAAGAATATGTGAATTAGCTAAGATTTCAATTGATGTTGTAAAAATTGAAGTCGCAAAAGCTATCTAACTTATTTTTTTAAAATCAAAGTACACTAACAGAGTACTTAGGAGGGGTGAATAAAATGGCAGAACCAAGTGGAAGATTAGAAAGTGACAGATTAGATTCAATTAGATTATTCCAAGACTCAGTGCATTGGGAAGGAAAAGTTTTTGATGTGCTAATTAAGAACGGATGTTCTAAGGAAGATTTAGTAAACGTATCTTCAATGCTTCAAACAATTTATATGTGTGGATTTGAAGTAGGGAAAAGATGTGTAAAGGAATGAAAGTGTTGCTTGGCTATAGAGACATCATGGAACTAGGTGTTTCTAAGAAAACCGCATACAAGATGTTGAATCTTATTTGCGAATCTGAGGCTTACAAAAAGTCCAATCTATCCAAAGTGATAGATACAAAGAAAGTTCCGACAAAGTTATTTATCAGGATGTTTCCTGAGTTCAAAGAAAGGTGTGAACAACATGATGAATGTAGATGATTTAAGAGAGTTAGATGACAACCGTTTTATTGATGAAGATGAATTTGATGAAGATGAGGAGGAAGAACAAGATGAGTACAGTTACGAAGACTACTGCTACGACTTCTGCAAAGCAGAAAGAGACGAAGAAGCCTGGTTCTAAATCAACCGCAAAGAAGAAAGCAGTTGAATTAGGTGATTGTATCACGCTTCCTTCTTTTGCTAACAACGAGTATGAAACTCAATATTCTATGGCGGTTAGAAGCCAAAAGCAGACTCGTATGGTTAATCGAGCTGCTAAGTTCAATTACATTTGTTCGTTAATTTGTTTCTTGGTTTCGTTAGCTTTCATTGTGATAGCTAATTGGTACATAAGAGGTTTGTAAGATGACACATAAGGAGGAGTAAGAAATGTTAATTTATCAGACACCAAAAGGTCAAAAACACACTGTATATGTTTACTTAAAAGATGGAAGAGTAGAAAGATTTAAAAACATTGTAGAAATCAACAGATTGCATAGCAGATACGCATGGGGTGTTCAAGATGAATACGACTTTTTAGAAGATAACAGAAGAACATCACACGCAGTAAGAACGGAAGAAATAGAAAAACTAGAAATATTCTTTTAAAGGAGGAAGTAAAGATGAATCTTTACCAAGACACCGATAAATTCAGTGTTGAAAAGTACGGAACCCATGAAGAATGGTTAAAAAAACGTGGTCATGGAATTGGTGGTTCAGATGCAGCTTGTTTCATGGATTTGAATCCATGGAAAACATTGAATCAGTTGTGGCACGATAAGAAATTCGGTTCACAACAGATTACAAATGATGCAATCGAATACGGAAATACCGCAGAGCCTTGTTTAAGAACACTATTTCAGGCGAAACATCCTGAATTAGATGTTCAATACGTGGATAACGTTACATTGGTTTCTAAAGAACATGAGTTTCTTAGATACAGTCCTGATGGATTGATTTACAACAAAGAAACAGGAGAACGTGGAATCTTAGAAATTAAAACATACAAGATAATCAACTCTCACAGTTTGCAGAAATGGGGCAGTAAAGGAAACGAAACAGTTCCTGACAACTATTATTGCCAAACTTTAGAAGGATTGATTGTTACGGACTTTGATTTCGTGATTTATTGTGCAGAACTAAGATTCGCAGATGGTGATGCACGAATTATTGAGCGTTCATATCGTAAAGAAGAAGCTTTAGACAGTATGAACGATCTAAAACAAGCAATGATAGAAAAATGGGATAGGTACTTCATAGGTGATGTAGAACCACCTATCACATTGTCTATATAGAAAAAGAGGAGATGAAAATATGGAATTTAATTTAGAGGTACGTGCACAAAATGGAAAAGTGTACACAAACGCAAGTGATTTATTACCAGCAATCCAAGAAGGATTGAAAGCTTACGATTACGTTGTTGATGAGAACAACTACAAGCAAGCTAAAACAGATAGAGCTTCACTAAACAATTTAGTGAAAGTTGTATCTGATAAGCGTAAGCAAGTTGAAAATGATGTCTTTGCTCAGTGGCTACAAGATAAAAAAGACATTATGCAAGTCGAAAAGACTATCAAAGCTGCATCCGATAAATTGGGTAACGGAATCAATGATATTGATAATGCAGAGAAAGAATTGAAGAAAAATCAGATTAAAGAGTTGTGGTTAAACATGACGAACAACAAATATCCTTTTGAACTAGTTTTTGAAGAAAGATATTTGAATAAGTCTGTTAAGCCTAAAGAAATTGAAGAATCATTGAATAACAAGTTCCTTAAAGCCGAAGAACAATTATCATTCATTGAAGCTTCACTTCCAGAAGATGAACTACAGGCGGAACAAGTTATCCAATTGTTCTGTAAAACATTGGATTTAAGCAAAGCTACAGAGAGAATCAATGAAATCAAGGCAGCTAAAGCAAAACTTCAAGCGAAAGTAAATGCTCAAATTGAACAATCTAAGCAAGCTCAAATGGAAAGAGAAAATGTAATTCCTTCTCAGACTCCATTTGAAACCCCTCAGGCTCAAAATCAGACAGAGCCAAGAAGATATTGTGTATTCCGTTTTGAAGGCTCTATGAGCGAATTACAAGCGTTTAATCCAATTTTGAATCAATTTATTAAAGAACATGATGTGAAAGTATCAATTTTAGAAAAAGGAGAATGTTAATATGCTACAAAACAATATTGCAAAAAAGAATGACAATCAATTGGTAGAATTTTCTGCTAACGGAGAAAAAGTAAAATTAAGTCCAGCTATCGTAAGAAATTACTTAGTAAATGGTAATGGTCAAATCTCAGACCAAGAAGTTGTGTATTTCATTAATTTGTGTAAATCACAAGGTTTGAATCCATTCATTAAAGATTGCTACTTAATCAAGTACGGAAATACAACACCAGCTCAAATGGTAGTTTCTAAAGATGTTTTCTTAAAACGTGCCGAAAGAAATTCAGAGTTTGATGGTTTAGATGCAGGAATCATTGTAATTAATAACGAAAGCGGTGAACTTACTTACCGAAAAGGTGCTTTCTACTTGAAAGATCGTGAAGAAGTTGTCGGTGGATGGGCAGATGTATTTAGAAAGAATGTTTCACATCCTACACACATTGAAGTTTCTGTTGAAGAGTATGCAGGAAGAACGAAGGATGGAAAACTTAACTCACAATGGGCGTCTAAAATGGCTACAATGATTCGTAAAGTTGCGATTACTCAAGCATTGAGAGAAACATTCCCTAACGATTTCCAACAGATGTATTCAGAGGAAGAAATGAATGTGGATATGAAATTGGATGAAACTCCAATCCAACAACCTACAAACATTGTTGAGCAAGCACCTGTTCAACCACAAACATATTCGCAACCCGAAGAACCACAAGGGTTACAACCTGAAGGTGTAAGTCTTGTATAAATCAAAACGTAGCCAAGCTACAGATATTCCTAAATCAGTTAAAGATACTGTATGGGAAAGAGACGGGAGAATGTGTATCTTTTGCGGTTCTCCCTTCGCATTTCCCGAAGCACACATTTGTTCAAGAGCACAAGGCGGATGCGGAGTAGAAAAAAACATTATTACAGTGTGTAGAAGGTGTCATAACCTACTAGACCAGAGTCCAAAGAGAGAGAAAATGCTAGGCATTGCCAAAAGATATTTAGAACATATCTACGGACATATTGATGAATCAGAGGTGAAATATAATGCTAAGTCAAAATGAATTATTGTTTAAATACAATCCATTCAAAGTTAAATATTGGAAAGACGAAGAAATCCAAGAACAACTTTCAATCTTAGTTGATGCATATATTCCTGATGAAAGTGCAGTAATGGAAATGGCATTGAATGTCGAAAACCTCGCAAATCAAATGTTCTTAATTGGTGAAATGATGGCTAGATTACAGGAACAATCGAACATCTTGAAAGCAGATATTGAAAATAAAATGACAAACGCAATTTATGTTGAGCGAAGCACTTGGGAGCGTGACCATGATGGGAAAGCACCAAGTATTAAATTCTTTGAAGCATTAGCTTGTCAAAAAGTAGCAGATGAAAGAACTAAGCTTGCAAAAGTTGATTCTGATTTAAAGCGTTTCAAAACTGCTTATGAAAGTATCGAAGCCAAGATGAATGCGACCAAGAAAAAAATCGAGGTCACTAAGTTTGAAATCGGAGGTGCTTAAAATGGCTTTCATTGGAATTGACCCAGGAAATATAGAGAGTGCATATGTAGTTGTTGCAGATGATTTAAGCGAAGTACTAGAAAAAGGAAAAGTTGAAAATCATGAATTGATGAAATTACTTACTCGTTTCAAGTTAACATACGATATTCGTTATGTAGCTATTGAAATGATCGCTTCTTACGGAATGGCAGTAGGAGCATCTGTATTTGATACGTGTGTATGGATAGGGCGGTTTAAAGAGTATTGTTTGAAACTTTTATGGGAAGTGGAGTTTGTATATAGGAAAGAAGAAAAAATGCTTCTATGCAACTCTATGAAAGCGAAAGACAGTAATATCATTCAAGCTCTGATTGATTTGTTCGCTAAAGATACTCCAAACAAAGGAAAAGGAACAAAGAAAGAGCCTGGATATTTCTACGGATTTAAAAAAGATATATGGCAAGCAATGGCAGTTGCCTATGTTTTTCATACAAAGTACATAGGCACGGAATGTTAGGAGGTGTGATGTATGTCAGTGATTAGAGTTGTAAAGAACAAAGACTATACAGTGATGAGCAATGCACATTTGCACGATAAAAGACTATCACTAAAAGCGGTTGGATTATTAAGTATTGTATTAAGTTTGCCTGATGATTGGCATTATACAGTAAAGGGGCTTGTTGGAAGTGTTAAGGACGGAGAAAGAGCGGTTAATGGAGCACTTTCTGAACTAAAGAAATGTGGATATTTACAAGTAAATAAATTATATCCAAACTCAGAAAGAAGCAAAATCGAGTATCAGTATGTATTTTATGAAAAACTTCAAGGCATACAAAATGTACCTCTTGAGCAAGACCTACAAAATGTAGACCTACAAAACGTAGGACTACAAAATGTAGACCTACAAAACGTAGGTGCTTATATAAATACTAATAAACAAAGTACTAATAAACAAAATACTAAAGAATTAAATACTAATGAATATAAAGAAAAAAATATAAAAAAAGAAAGTGTTAATTCTGTTATTTCAGAGTATACAGAAAACAAAGATTTGCAAGATGCATTGCATGACTTTGTAGATATGCGTACTAAAGCAAGAAAACCTTTGACTGTTAGAGCAATGAAATTATCTTTAAATGAATTAGATAAATTGGCAGTAGATGACATGACAAAGATTGCTATTGTAAATCAGAGCATTGTACATAGCTGGTTAACATTCTACAAGTTGCAGAACAACAATGGCGGTCAAAGACAATTGACGAGAAAAGAAATGGGGTATGCATTTTGACATTAGAAGAAACTGAAAGAATCTTACAAGTGCTAAGAATCAATTACCCAATGAGTTACAAACATATGACTCAGGAAGATACGCAAGCCTATTTAAAACTTTGGCAAGTGTCTTTTAAGGATTATGAATACTTAGTTGTGGCAAATGCAGTCAATCAAATTATCCAAAGTGATACAAGAGAGTTTGCTCCAAATGTAGCACAAGTAAAAACAAGAATTAGTAAAACTGCTATTGGAAAAACTAAAGAGTGTGGAGAGGCTTGGGAAATCGTTTTAAGGAACGCTAAGTGTGACCCTCATACTAGTAAGGTCAACTACGATAAACTGCCTAGAAACATTCAGAAAGCACTTGGAGGAAGCTATCTGTTAAGTGATATTGCGTGGAGCAATAAAAAAGACTTGCAATATTACCGAGATAGATTTTTACAAGCATATAAAGATGTATGCGAAGAAGAAGTACAGTTATTAAATTCAGGTCAAATCAGTTTGGAAATGTATCAACAACACGATCAATTGCCTGCACCTCCAAAAAAGGAGGAAGGTATGAAGATGTTGGGAGATTTGATGAATAAATGAAAAGTAGGAGGGGTAGTAAGTGCAATATTATATGTTGGAAAAAAATGATATATCAGTTGTACGTGGAATCGTATCTTCAAAAGAAGTAATGAGGGAATTGTGCATTACAAATGCTCAGTTCTCCAAAATGGTTCGGAACGAGGAAACCTACAAAGGATGTATTCTTCTTCCTGTTGAAACGGATGAGGAAGAAAGAAGAAAGGTAACAAGCGAAGATGCTGAGCAATTCCAACTACTAGGCGAAAGTAAAACAGGAATCAGATATTACATTACAAGTTATTTAAGAGTTGTTTCTGTTGATCTAAAAGGAAAACAAAGGGAAATGAAAGCTAAAAAGGAAACGGAATCAATATACAGAGTTGTAGTGAATTTTAAAGAAGGGAAACGATACTTGAATGTATTGTTTGAAGCCTACAAAGCTTTCGTTGGGGAAATAGAAAAGAATGATTCTATCGTTTGGGACGGAGAAATGAAAATCGAAAACCTAAGAGTTATCAAACTAGCTCAGATTCAGGGATTGAGAAACAAGAAGAAAGTGAGAATAGGCGATACAGTCTATAGCTCAATTGCCGAGTGTGCTAGAAAGAATTTCATTTCTAAATCATATATGTATCAGATGATAGAAGGAATCAGACCTAATTCAATAGGTGTTGAATTTGTATAAAGGAGTTGAAAAGAAATGAACAGAGTTATTTTATCAGGTGAAATCGGTAGCGATATTGTTTTAAAGAAAACTGCTACAGGACAAAGCTTATGTAACTTCTCAATTGAAGTTAAGGAGAAAGGAAAGAACGGACAAGAGTTTAAACCTTTCTTCGATTGCACTGCATGGGGAAAAAATGCAGAACATATTAATCAATATGGATTTAGAGGACAACATATAGCAGTTGACGGAAAGCTTCAAAAAAGCTCATACACGAACAAAGAGAATCAGAAGGTATATAAGACTAGCGTGTACGTTATGGACGTAGAATTAGCTTTAAACAATGCGACAATGCCACAAACACAAGCTTATCAACAGACGTGTCAACAAACGTATCAACCTCAACCGCAACAACAGATGCAGCGGCCACAAACAGTACCATTTACAAATCAAGTAAATTATCAATCATATCCTGAACACTATGATAATGACGAAGGGATGCCATTCTAGATGATAGCGAAAAGATATGATGATGAACTTATGTACAGTGTTATGAAATGTGAGGGAGATAGCAAATACAAATACTGTACAAAAGATGGAAAACTAGCTTTTAAGAAGCCTGGTAAAGATTTTCTTGGGGTAACAAAGCAAAACTATAAGAATGTTTATGTTATCAAGGGAGAAATTTACATTGGAGAGTATGTGAAATGAAATTGTATAACATGAATTGTTTAGATTATCTCAAGTCTGAACAATTCCAAATGGATGTCGGGGGGGGGGCAGGCTTTAATAGTCACTGATCCTCCGTTCAATGTTGGTTATCACTACAATACATACAAAGACAAAATGAGTGAACAAGAGTATTTATATTTCTTAAATCAAGTGTTTAAGACAAATAACACTCCATACGTTGTAATACATTATCCTGAATCACTATACAAGATAGCTTTATTCAATGGGGATGTACCAACAAGAGTTTGCTCATGGGTATATAACTCAAACACCGCAAAGCAGCATAGAGATATTGCTTTCTTCGGTGTTGAGCCTAATTTCAAGCAAGTGCTTCAACCATATAAAAATCCAAACGACAAAAGAATCAAAAAGAGAATAGAGGAAGGCAAACTAGGATGCAAACTTTATGATTGGTGGAATGTCAACCAAGTTAAGAATGTATCAAAGGTTAAAACTAAGCACCCATGCCAAATGCCTTTAGAGGTTATGAAAAAGGTTGTAGGTGTTTTGCCTAAAGAATCTATTGTAATTGATCCTTTTATGGGAAGTGGAACAACAGGTGTCGCCTGTAAAGAATTAGGATATGAGTTTATTGGATGTGAAATAGATAGTGAATATTTCAATATAGCAAAAGAAAGAATTGGAGAAGATAAAGAAATTGATCTTGATTATCATACAGTGATTAATGGAGTTGCTTATGATGGGACGTTCACAAGCAATTATAACGAGTTAGTTAAATATTTTGATGAATCAAAGGTTCAAGAAAAGAAATCCAAAGTATTTACGTGCAATGGTAAAAAGTATGAACAAGAAACGTTGTTTTAAATAGGAGTAAAAACATGGAAAAATATTTATTTAAGTCGAATATATTCGCTCAATTATCGGAAATCGTAGAAGCTGATTCAGAAAAAGAAGTTTGGAATAAGATTAGAAATCGAACATCTTTTGAAATTAAGCAAAAAGCTTTGCAAGTTTATCCAGCATCAATTGAGATTAGAAAAATCAAAGAAAAAAAGGAGAAAAACAACATGGAATTAAAAGAAACAGTAGAGTTAATGAACTCTGAAGATTACAAAGAAAGATTTGTAGCAGAATATCGTCAAGTAAAAATCAGATATGAGAAATTGAAGAATTTCTGCAACAAAATTGAAGTAGAAACAATGCTTGGAAAAGAAGTAACAAAACATGATTGCCCACTTGAACTATTAAGAGAGCAACAAAAATACATGGGATTATATTTATCTGTTCTTGAAAAAAGAGCATTGATTGAAAACATTGTGTTATAAAAGGAGAACCAAATGACAAGTACAGAAATGATTAAAGATATGCTTGAAAGACAGAAAGCATATGATGAGGAAGTATTTAAGAAACATAATGTAGACTATGTTTCTAAAACTCAATTAGAAAGTGCGTTGTTTGATGA
>ENA-UOJO01004318-UOJO01004318.1-human-gut-metagenome-genome-assembly--contig:-P57-NODE-4318-length-12356-cov-6.070157_pt1 | contig 12356 bp, 8 predicted proteins | sample MGYA00242351_ERZ723898 | MGnify/ENA metagenome assembly ERZ723898 | reverse complement strand
CATGCTATTATTAGTAATTCTTTTGGGAATTTTCGGCATAAATGCCAAAAATTGCAGAACTTCCCGCGCATAACAGTGATTTCTGCGGAAAAAGTATGGGGCGCGTACTGCCACCCTTTTCCAGTACATACAGATATTTCCAGCGGCACAGGAAGTCGTTTCCAATTTGTCCTGCGGGCGTGCAGAATGCGTCCGTTTTTGTCCGCACAGGGCGGGCAGGGCCGTGAACTGTGTGCAAATTCCCTGCAAAACCCGAGCTTTTCCTGAAAATATCGTTTTTTCGCCGTATTGTGATTTCTGCAACAGACACACGGTATTTCCCCTGCTATCATACATCAGTTATTCCGTTGGAAAGGAGACCGCACATGGCCTATATGCGTTTGGGCGATCTGCTGATCGCCGCCGGCGCCATCACCGAGGAACAATTGCAGACCGCCCTGCAGGCCCAGAAGCAGAGCGGCCAGCGTCTGGGCGACGTGCTCATCGACAGCGGCATTATCACCCAGCGGCAGCTCATCGATGCTTTGCAGATGCAGCTGGGCGTGGACTATATCGACCTGACCCGCGTGTCTATTCCGGTGGAGCTGGCCAAGTATGTGCCCCGCGCCATCGCCAGAAAGTACTGCGTGGTGCCGGTGAAGCTGGTAAAGGACGAGCTGTACGTGGCGATGAGTGATCCTCTGAACTTCGTGGCTCAGGAGGAGCTGAAGTCCGCGTCCCGCAGGCAGATCGTACCCATGATCGCCACCCGCCGCGCCGTGGAGCAGGCCATCGCCACCCTGTACGGCAACGAGGGAACCGCACGCGTCATCGAGGAGATGAAGCGGGCGGCCGGCGACAACGGCCGCGACATCGTGCCCGCCCAGATGACGGGCGGCCGCGAGGACGCCGACGCCGCGCCCACGATCCGCTTCGTCAACTCCCTCATCGAGCGGGCGTTCAACGAGCGGGCCAGTGACATCCACCTGGAGCCTCAGGACGGAGAGATGGTGGTGCGTATGCGCATCGACGGACTGCTGCACAAGATGCTGACCGTCCCCGCCAATTTGCAGAATACCGTGATCTCCCGCCTGAAGATCATGGGCGGCATGAACATCTCCGAGCGCAAGATCCCCCAGGACGGCCGCGCTATGGTGCATATCCACCAGCACGAGCTGGACCTGCGTATCTCCTCCATGCCCACCATCTACGGCGAGAAGGTGGTGCTGCGTCTGCTGGACAAGTCCCGCCGCGACATCAGTAAGGAAGCCATCGGTCTCACCGGCGACGACCTGCGGAAGTATGAGGCCCTGCTGCGGAACAGCTCCGGCGTGATCCTTATCGTGGGCCCCACCGGCTCCGGTAAGTCCACCACCATGTGCGCCATGCTGCAGGAGCTGTGCAGCGAGGAGACCAACATCATGACGCTGGAGGACCCCGTGGAATACGACATCCCCGGCGTCAGCCAGTGCCAGATCAATGAAAAGACCGGTATGACCTTCGCCGCGGGCCTGCGCGCCATCCTGCGCCAGGACCCCGATATCATCTCTGTGGGCGAGATCCGCGACGGCGAGACAGGTTCTATCGCCATCCGCTCCGCCATCACCGGACATCTGGTGCTGTCCACGCTGCACACCAATGACGCCGTATCCGCCATTCCCCGTCTGGTGGACATTGGCGTGGAGCCGTATCTTATCGCCAACGCCCTGCGCGGCGTCATCTCCCAGCGGCTGGTGCGGCGCATCTGTCCCCACTGCAAAAAGCCCCACCGCCCCTCCGATGAGGAGCTGTCGCTGCTGAAGCTGCCCGCCGATGCGGACATCACCTTCTACCGCGGCGAGGGCTGTCCCGAGTGCCGCCACACCGGCTTCCACGGACGCCGCGCGGTGTTCGAGATCCTGACCGTCAATGACAGGCTGCGCCGCCTCATCAGTCAGGGCGCCGACTACGACGCGCTGCTGAAGGCCGCGGCTGACACCGATTTCACGTCCATGCGGGACAACTGCCGCGCGCTGGTGCTCTCCGGCGAGACCACCGCTGCCGAGGCCGCCCGCGCCATCCACTCCACCATTGATTGAAGAGGAGCCTATGCTTTCACTGGATCAGCTCATTGAGAAGGCGCGCGCCATGCGGGCCTCCGACGTTCATATCGTCTGCGGCCTTCCGGCGAAGTGCCGTGTAGACGGAAACGTTACCGACCTCACCGGCGAGGTGCTCACCGCCGCCGACTGCGAGATGCTGGCCCGTGAGCTGGCCGGTGCGGAGTACGAGACCATGGCGGACATCGGCGAGCTGGACATGGCCCGCTCGTTCCCCGACGGGGGACGCACCCGCGTCAACCTGTTCCGCCAGCAGGGCAGCGTCTCCGCCGCCATCCGTCTGCTGGCCGACCATATCCCCTCGCTGGACGAGCTGTCCCTGCCGCCTGTGGTGGCGGATTTCGCCTCCTACCGCAGCGGCATCGTGCTGGTCACGGGCGAGACGGGCTCCGGCAAGTCCACCACGCTGGCGGCCCTGCTGGACCGCATCAACCACACCAGAAACGCCCACATCATCACGCTGGAGGACCCCATCGAGTACGTCTACGTGCCGGATCGCTGCATCGTGAACCAGCGGGAGATCGGCGCGGACACCCGCTCCTATGCCGATGGCCTGCGGGCCATCCTCCGCGAGGACCCCGATGTTATCCTCATCGGCGAGATGCGGGACCTGAACACCATCGAGACGGCGCTGACCGCCGCGGAAACAGGCCATCTGGTGTTCGCCACCCTGCACACCAACTCCGCTGCCGACGCGGTGGACCGCATGGTCAATGTGTTCCCCGCCGCCCAGCAGCAGCAGATACGTCTTCAGCTGTCCACTACCCTGCGGGCCGTCCTGTCCCAGCAGCTGCTGCCCCGGCGGGCCAGCAGCGGGCGCATCGCCGCCTGCGAGATCATGGTCGTGACAGACGCCATCCGCAACCTCATCCGCGAGGGAAAGACCCCTCAGATCGAGAGCTTCATCACCCTGAGCGGGCGGAACGGCAGCATCACTATGGACCAGGCCCTGCGCCAGCTGGTGCAGCAGGGCACCGTGGCCTTCGACACCGCCGTGGCCTATGCCCGGGATCGCGAGGCGTTCCAGAACGCCCGCAGCTTCTGACCCTCCCCCCTTCCGACACACAAAGCGAGGTGAACTTCCTTGACCACCTATAAGTACAAAGGCGTGTCCCCCGACGGCGCCAGGGTATCCGGCGTCATCAAGGCCTACGATGAGTTTGAGGCCGTGTCCCAGCTGCGGGAGACGTGCTCTGTGGTCACGAAGATCGAGGCCGTGCCGGAGCAGAAGGAGGGCGGCGTCAGCTTCGGCTCCCGCCGCATCAAGGACAAGGAGCTGGCCATCCTCTGCTCCCAGTTCGCCATCATCCTGACCTCCGGACTGCCCATCGACCGGTGCGTGGAGATGGTGGCGGCCCAGGCCCGCAGCCGCGAGATCCAGCGGGTGCTGGAGCACGTGGCCGAGGATGTCAGCGGCGGATACAGTCTGGCCCAGAGCTTTACCAATGCCGGCACCGCTTTCCCTGTCACGTTTATCGAGACCATTCGGGCCGGTGAGCAGTCCGGCACGCTGGAGCTGTGCTTCGACCGGCTCCACAAATACTACGACAAATCCGCCAAGACCCACGCCAAGCTGGTCAGCACCCTGACGTACCCCGTGCTGGTGCTGATCGTGGCGGCCATTGTGTTCATGGTCATCATGCTGTTCGCTGTGCCCATGTTCACCTCCGCCTTTGCCGAGCTGGGCAGCGACCTGCCGCCCATCACCAGGGGGCTTATCGCCGTTTCCAACTTTTTCCTGCACTACTGGTGGATATTCGTGCTCATGATTCTGGCGTTCTGTATCGTGAGACTGCTGCTGCGCCGCAGCGACCGGGGGCGAATGTTTCTGGCGGCAGGCAAGCTGAAGCGCTCCCCGCTGAAGCGGCTGCACCAGATAAACGCCTCCGCCCAGTTCGCCTCCACCATGGCCACCATGCTGGCCTCCGGACTGCCCGTCACCCGCAGTCTGGAGGTGACGGCGGGCGTCATCAATAACTACCTGTTTTCCGACTCCGTCCGCCGTGTGCGGCAGGGCGTGGAGCAGGGCCGCGATCTGGCGGGCTGCATGGCCGCCGATCCCACATTTCCCCGTCTGCTGACGGAAATGACCGGCGTTGGCGAGCGCTCCGGCAACATGGAGCAGACCCTCACCGTCATCGGCGACTACTTCGACAACGAGGTCAGCGTCACCACCCAGCGGCTGCTGTCGTTGATGGAGCCGGTCATCACCATCGCGCTGGCGGTCATCACCGTCATTCTGCTGCTGGCCGTTTACCTGCCTATGTTCACCATGTACGGCAGCATCGCCTAAGTTCGTTGTATCCCGCCTTCCCTCAACCCTAAACAGGCGGCTACATAAATACATTATTATATAGAAAGAGGAAAAAAGACATGATTTCCAAGCTGCTTAAGAAGAATGAAAAGGGCTTTACCCTGATGGAGATGCTGATCGTTGTGGCCATCATCGCCGTGCTGATCGCCATCGCCATCCCCACCTTCACCGCTTCCCTGAACAAGGCCAAGGTCGCCACCGATGAGGCCAATATCCGCGCCGGTTACGCCTCCGCCATGGCCGAGCTGATCGCCGGTGAAACCGACGTTGCTGACGGCGCCACCCTGTACCTGCAGAAGGACGGCTCCGTGGCCGCCACCGGCACCAACGACTACACCTGCCAGGGCAAGCCCGGCGCCGCTGTTGAGATCGCCGGTCAGTCCGTCGCCGCTTGGGATAAGGGCCACAAGGTCGTCTACACCTTCGACGCCGCTGCCAACCACTTTGCCATCTCCACTGCTGCGGAGTAATTTTCGGGCCGAAGTACTTACAACCCATGCACACATACATTACTCTGCGCCACAGGAGCCGGGGGGTTGCGGCTCCTGTGGTGCGGGTATCCAAAAGGAGACTGCCATGCTGTATCTGACCCCTGCCTTCACCGTCTACTGCTGCTTTGTAGCGGCGCTGATGGGCGCGTGCATGGGCAGCTTCCTCAACTGCATGGCATGGCGCGTGGTACACGGGGAGTCCGTGCTCCGCGGCCGCTCCCACTGCGATGTGTGCGGGCATGTGCTGACGGCGGGGGATCTCATCCCTGTGGTCAGCTATCTTGTTCACAGGGGCCGCTGCCGCTGGTGCGGCGCGAAGCTGTCGGCCCGCCATGTGTGGGGCGAGGCTGCCGCGGCGGTGACGTTCACGGCCCTGCTCCTGCGCTATGATATTTCGCTCCAGATGCTTGAAGCGCTGCTGCTGGCCTGCGTGCTGCTGGCCTGCGCGTTCGCGGATCTGGAGGGGTATATCATCCCCGACCGCTTTGTGGCGGCGGGGGCCATCCTGCGCATCCCGTTTTTCTTCCTGCTGCCTGACCCGAAGGGGCAGGCGCTGGACGCCCTGCTGGGGAGTCTCGCCGTGGGCGGCGGGCTGCTGATCGTGGTGCTGCTGTACGAAAAACTGCGCAAAACCGATGCCATGGGCGGCGGCGACATCAAGCTGTTGTGCCTCACCGGCCTGTATCTGGGCTGGATGAAGAACCTGCTGTGTCTGCTGCTGGCCTGTGTGCTGGGCATTGTTTTTGCCCTGGTCACCCTGAAGCGCCGCGGCACGGAGGGGGACGCACGGCTCATCCCCTGGGGGCCCTCCATCTCGGCCGCCGCCATTCTGACGCTTCTGTGGGGCGACGCCATCACCGCCGCCTATCTGAGTCTGTTCTGAAAGTGAGGTATTGCCTATGACCGGAAATATCGTCTCTTTTGATATCGGTTCCGCCCAGATCAAGCTGGTCTGGTGCGCCGGAGGCGTCTGCAAGGCCGCCGTCTCCGCACCGGTGCCCGATGGGCTGGTGCGGGGCGGCACCATCGTGTCCATGGACGCCATGGCCGATCTCCTGCGCCAGCTGGTCAAAGAAAATAACCTGCCACGCAGCGCGCAGGCCGCAGTGATCCTGCCGGCCCCGCTGGTATTCACCCGCATCACCGAGCTGCCCCCCATGACCGAAGGCCAGCTGACGTATAACCTGCCCTTCGAGTTCAAGGACTACCTGACCCAGGAGAAGAGCCGCTACTACTTTGACTACGCCGTGCAGGAGCTGGTTCGCGGCGAGGACGACAGCGTCACCCGGATGAAGCTGTTCGCCTGCGCTACCCTGAAAACCACCATTGAGGACTACCGCAGCATGATGAACCGCGCGGGCTTCAAGCTGAAGCTGGCCCTGCCGGAGGAGGCGGCCTACGCCGCGCTGCTCACCGACTGCATCCGCCGCACCCAGCCGGAGAGCCGGGACTACTGTCTGGTGGACGTGGGCCACGCCGGTATCCGTATGTTCATCCTGCGGGACGACCGGTTCATCACCCGCCGCACCATCGATCTGGGCATGCTGGACCTCATCCGCTCCATCTCCGAGCGGCAGGGCGTGGATGAACACATCGCCCTGACCCACATGCTGTCCAATTACGAGGGCGCCATGACGGACCCTGCCAGCATGGATCTGTACCACTGGATGGCGGCGGAGATCACCAAGGCCGTCAACTTCTATAACTACAACAACCGGCAGCAGGCGCTGCGCCGCGTGTACCTGTGCGGCGGCGGCGCGGCGGTGGGCCACATCGGCGACGCCATCCGCGAGGTGGCGGATCTGGAGGTACTGCCCGCAGCGGACCTGATGCCGGACACCGGCTCGGACGCCCCGTGGCTCTACACCAGAGCTCTGGGCTGCGCCCTGCAAGCGTAAGGAGGCCGCACTGCTATGAAAAAAGACAACAGCGCAAAGAGCCTCCCCGTCAAGGCGTCCAAATATCCCACCAAGCGCACCGTGAATCTGGCCCAGCGGGAATCCCACTCCCGCAGCACCCTGACGCTGACGCTGGGGCTGGTACTCATCGTGGTGCTGAGCTTCTGCGTGGCCAATTTCGGCGTACTGCGCCAGCTGGACCGCCAGCGGGCGGCAGAGAATGCCTACAACACCGTGCATTCCCAGTACACCCAGATGCAGCAGGCACTGGCGGACTACGACAACGTGGAGCTGCAGTACCGCACCTACTCCCGCACGTGGATGCAGGAGGAGGACTCCCCGTTCTACATCCCCGTGGACCGGCTGGAGGTGCTGGACCTGCTGGAGGGGTATCTGATGCCCTACGGCACGGTGAAAACCGTGCTGGTGGAGGACGATGTGGCCATCATCACCATGTCCGGCATGGATCTGGAGCAGATCTCCGCCATGTTCCAGCGGGTGCAGCAGCAGTCCATCGTCAAGAGCGCATCGCTGACCATCGCCGCTACGCCCCGGCTGTCCCGTACCGATCTGCTGGATTTCTCCGTGACCATCACGCTCCAGCCCGCGGATAAGGAGGCTGCCGCATGAGACATGTTTTTACCACCCGCGAAAAGGTCCTGCTGGTGATTTTGGCCGTGCTGGTCATCGCCGTGGGCTACTGGAAGCTGATCCTCACCCCCATCAACGACTCCATCGCCGACCTCAACGCCCAGACCGCCTCGGAGCAGGATGCCATCCTGACCAACAGCGCCAGGTTGTCCCGTATGCGCCAGATGCAGCAGGAGCTGGAGACGCTGCTGGCCGATCCCGACGCCAAGCCGCTGCCGGATTATGACAACTCCGAGCGGCTGCTGGTGGAGCTGAACACCATCCTGTCCGGCACGGTGGACTACACCCTGAGCTTCGGGGACACCTACCTGCTGGAGGACGGCGGCAGCATCATCTGCCGTCCTATCTCGCTGGAATATACCTGCGGCTCCTACACCGCCGCACGGACTGTGATGGATGCGCTCCACAGCAGTGATTATGTCAACCTCATCTCCGATGTGACCCTGGATCTGGACGCCGAGCACGGCACCAGGGTGAACCTCACCATCACCTATTTCGAACTGCAAAGCACCGGCAGCGCATCCTGACACCCTGCGCTGCCGCGCGGCTTTTCACCGGCTTGTTTTATCAGGACTTGTTTTACAGGAGCAGAGCATGACCCGTCTTACCTGTCATCACAACAAAACAATGCGGAGCAAAACGGCAAGCGCCGGCTTCACAATGGTCGAGCTGCTGGCTGTGGTCGGCATTCTGGCCATCGTGGGCCTTATTGCCGTTTTTTCTCTTGGCCGCCTGCGCCTTGACCTGCGCCAGCGGGAGCTGGACAGTAAAGCGGAGCTCCTGTACACCGCCGCTCAGAAGCAGATGGCGGAGCTCCATGCCGCCGGCTGGGAGGACTGGTACCAGCCCGGCACCGACGGTGTGGTGACCATGCCCTTCCCGCCCTCCGACGCGGACGAGGAATCCCAGAAAACCACTTTCTTCTACGTGCTGGCCAACAGCGCCGCCGAAAAGGAGACTACGGCGGCAGCCGCCATCCTGCCCATGTCCGCCGTGGACGCGGAGCTGTGGGACGGCTGCTGGTACATCGAGTACGCACCGGACAGCGGCAGCGTCTACGCCGTGTTTTACAGCGTCTCTCCCCTGCCGGACCCCAATACGCTGGACGACTACCGCAGCTATCAGTACCGCCGCCGCATGGGCGCGAATGTGGGCTACTACGGCGGCGATATCGCCCAGACCCAGCAGACCGGCACGCTCCAGCCCTCCCTGACCATCGAGAATGCGGAGAAGCTCACCGCCACGTTCTACTGCAACCGGCCCACGGAGCAGCCTATCACCCTGACCATCCAGCTGTCCGACGGCATCAGCACCTACACGAAAAAGCTGGCCCAGAGCCAGCTGTACCAGCAGGGCAGCCGCCTGTACCGCTATACCTGGGTGCTGGATGATCTGACCCGCGACAGCACGCGGTTCTATGCCCAGACCGGCGGCAAGCTGCTGTGCGGCGTACCCATCACCGTGACGCTCACCGCCAGCAGCGACGATCCGCTGGTGGATCAGGTGTCCGTCTCCGCCGTGACCAACGGCCTGTTTGACGACCGCACGGACTATGGCACCGACAGCGCCACCGCCCTCATCTCCTGCGGCCGCCACCTGCAGAATCTGGACGCCGCCTCCCATGCGGCATCCACCATCACCTCCGCCGTGCAGATCAGCGACATCTCCTTTACGGACGATACCACCGATGATAAGGACTGGTACTCCTGCTATGGGCCGTCCTTCACGCCGATCACCAATCAGAATCTCACCCGGTACACCGGCCTTTCCCAGTTAGAGGGCAGCACTGCCGTACAGTCCTCCATCTATGGGCTCACCGTGTCCTCTGCCAGCACAGCGGACGTGGGACTGTTCTCCAGCTTCGCCGGAAGCATCGACCATGTGACCCTCACCGGCGTCAAGGCCACTGCCGCCGCCGGTGCTGCAGGCGCGCTCATTGGCCGCGCCAGCGGGGCCGTCACCATCAGCGACTGCGCCGTGTACCTCAACGCACGGCGGGGCGACCTCGCCGGTATGACCGCCGAGGACGCCGCCGATGTGCCCGCCCGCATCACCGGCGGGCAGGCAGGCGGTCTGGTGGGTGTGTCCGGTCAGGAGCTCACCATCCGCGGCAGCTTCGCCGCCACCACCGTCAGCGGCAGCGCCAATGCCGGCGGACTGGTGGGCTATGCAGGCGCTCATGTCTCCGTCACCGGCTCCTACGCCGACTGCTACCTCACCGCGCCCGTCACCGGCGGATTGGTGGGCGGCGCGGCTCAGGGGGCTTATACCACCCTGACCAACTGCTACGCCGTGGGCTATCAGACTGCCGGGACCCGCGCTGCCGGTCTGGTCAACGGCACGCTGGACCGCGCCGAGGCCACGTACAGCGCCTGCGCCTTCTACGGCGACGCACAGGACATCTATACCACCGCCGTGGGGCTGGCCGGAAGCGCCGCCACGGCCATCGACCACGTATTCTATCTGCGGGGCGACCTGTCCGACAACTACACGGCGCTGGAGGGCACCGACGGCCGCACCTACGACCAGCTGTGCAGCGATGCATTCCGCGCCGACATCAACCGGCTGTACGGCGTGTTTACCGCGCCCTCCGGCAGCGACAGCCATCCCTACAACCTGCTGAATCAGGGCCTGAGCACCTACTCCTACCCCCGGCTGACAGCGCTGGAGCACTACGGTGACTGGCAGGCCCAGTTTGAGTCCGACGCGCTGGTGTACTACGAGGTATACAGCGACGGCACCTACGGCTTCTTCGGCGGCAATGTGGACAGTCTGTCCGAGGCAAAGACCATCGTGGGCGACGGCTACGCCGTGGCCCTGTCCCAGCAGCCTGCCGCAGGCTGGAGCCTTACCGTCTCCTGCGGTACGTCCAGCATCACCCTGACCTCCGCCAGCACGCGGCACACCGCCTACTACAACGGTGAGGCCTATTATCTGTTCCCTGTGACGTTCCCCGCCGCCGTGACGGCCCCCTCCGGCACCCATGCCGCCTTCCGGCAGGAGGTAACAGTGGGCAGCCGCACCTACTATTTCAACCCCTACTTCGCCAAGAGCGTCACCACCGGCACCGGTACGCCCGATACCATCTATCTCCGCACCGCACGCCATCTCTACGCTCTGAGCCTGTACTACACCAGCTACGCCGCCGGTACCGGCTCCAGCACCTATCTGCAGGAGCGGGACATCGACTATGCCACCTATGACTGGTCCGGCTACACGGCCTACACCAGTGTCCGGCAGCAGGCGCCCATCGACAGTGCCAACGGCTTCGCGGCCCAGTACGACGGCGACGGCCACACCATCACCGGCGTGTCCTTCGTGTCCGACAGCCGCGGCAGCATCGGTATGTTCGCCACCGTAGCCCGCAGCGGCCAGGTACGCAATACCGTGCTGATGGCCAGCGGCAGCGAGGCCGTGCGGGTGTACGGTCAGCTGAACGGCAGCACAGTCCGCACCTATGCAGGCGTGCTGGCCGGGCGGAACTACGGCATTATCGCCAACTGCGCCGCCTCCGGCTACGGCTTCGTGGGCTCCTCCGGCAGCCGCGACTACGGCCTGGTAGCCTACAATTACAGCACACTCTATATCGGCGGGCTGGTGGGCGGCAACTTCGCCAGCGGCTCGTCCCGCAACGGCTCGCTGGGTATCTTCTCCAGCGAGGCCAACTGCCCCTCCGTCATTGTCTCGGCCTACAACGCCTCGGTCTATGCCGGCGGGCTGGCCGGTGTCAACAACGGCGCCATCCAGTCCTCCTACGCGCTGGGCTCCCTGTTCGCCAAGGACGTCCGCAGCAGCACCGTGTGGCTGAGCGGCTTCGCCGGAAGCAACAACGGCGGCAGTCTGCGCTACTGTTACAGCGCCACGGCTCTGACCGCCGCCGGTGAGGCGGAGGTCTACGGCCTGACCCGTATCGGCGGCGGCGCGCTGGAGTGCTGCTACCTCAACGGCGGCACCTACTCCTACGGCGGGCACCTGTACGCCTACAACACCGCCGCCAACAGCTTCAGCAGCAGCGCCGCGGGACGGCCCATCACCGGCGCGGATCTGGAAAAGCTGCGGCTGTCCGGCTTCTCCCGCGCCGCCGTCACCCGCTACGACGGCACGGACAGCTATCCCTACCCTGCCGTGGTCCGCAATGACGCCAATCGCGTCGTTCACTACGGCCAGTGGCCCACGCTGGAGCACATCGGCACGCTGGGCGTGTTCTACTGGGAGTATGAGTCCGGCGGCAGCGCCGGTTATCACCTGAGCTATGTGGGTACCGACGACGGCACCCCCATCTCCGGCAGCTCCCTGTGTACCCAGCACAACGATGGCGGTGTGGTGACGCGCTACGGCTACGGCTACTTCTGCGCCACGGATACCGTCACCTCCGCCGCCGACATCAGCTATCAATTCACCAACTGCCGTACCGGCACACGCCGCAGCGAGGTGGAGCAGGCGCTGGCCGCCCAGATGAAGGGTTACTCCTTTGTGGCCTTCGAGACCGGCCCCGTCAGCCGGACGGCCGGTGACGGCTCTGTCAGCTGGACCCGTGAGGATACCATGTACCTCACCGGCGCCGACGTCAACAGCCAGTGGACCCTGTCTTACGGCGGCGGCAGCTACACCTACTCGGTGTGCCCGTTCTTCGCCGATGCCATCACTCTCACCGGCGTCAGCATCGACGGCATAGGCTCCCTGCCCGTAAGCGCGGCGCTGCCCGGGGCCGAGGCAGACAGCGCCTACGAGATCCGGTCCGTGTCCCAGCTGCAGAATATCAACTGGAACTACGGCACCCTCTCCACGGATCACTACGTCTCCGGCTCCACCGACAACAACATCACCAAGTACCCCTATCTGGGCAGCTATCGCAACTCCGTGTCGTCGGGACAGGACAACTTCACCAATGAGACCCGCCGCTACTGGGTCCAGAGCCATGACG
>ENA-UOJO01004316-UOJO01004316.1-human-gut-metagenome-genome-assembly--contig:-P57-NODE-4316-length-12359-cov-4.309168_pt1 | contig 12359 bp, 9 predicted proteins | sample MGYA00242351_ERZ723898 | MGnify/ENA metagenome assembly ERZ723898 | reverse complement strand
GGGAATTATTCAGCTGGGTATTTACATTTGCAGTTGCGTTTGCGGCAGCACTTCTCATAAAGAATTATGTCATAATAAACGCAAATATCCCGAGTGGTTCAATGGAAAATACTATAATGCCGGGGGATGATGTGATAGGCTTTAGGCTGGCATATAAGTTTTCAGATCCAAAGAGAGGAGATATCGTGATCTTCTGGCCGCCGACAGATTCCAAAGACCCATATATAAAGCGTATAATCGGACTGCCGGGTGAGAAGGTTACTATAGAGCCGGAAGAAAAAGAGGTCGATGGAGCTACGATACAGGTAGGAAAAGTATATATAGACGGCGAGGCATTGGATGAGGATTACCTCAAGCCGGAAGAGTGGGATGCAAGTGTAGGACCATATGAATTTGAAGTCCCGGATAATTGTTATCTTATGATGGGGGATAACAGAAACGGATCAAGTGATGCCAGGGCATGGCTTGAGAAAGGCCTTGATCCATATGTTTCAAAGGATGATATAATAGGAAAGGCTGTATTCAGATATTATCCGTTTAACAGAGTTGGAACAATAGATTAGTCAGTGTATAAACAGGGGGAAAAATGGATAAAACAAAACGTAACATGTATGGAATGTTATGCGGTGTAGCCGGGATAATATTCAATATCATGCTCTTTGCAGGAAAGCTTTTCGCAGGCACGATAAGCGGAGCTATATCAATAACTGCGGATGCGTTTAACAATTTATCGGATGCAGGTTCATCCCTTATTACACTTGTTGGATTCAAGATGGCATCGCAGCAGGCAGATGAAAAGCATCCTTATGGACATGCCAGAATAGAATATGTAGCAACCTTAGCAGTATCGGCAATCATTCTGATCATGGGATTTGAACTATTCAGGGATTCTGTTGGAAAGATCTTAAATCCATCACAGATAGAATTTTCACCTATAATAATATGGATCCTCATTGGTTCCATAGCAGTCAAATGTATAATGGCGGTTTACAATTTCTATTTCGGCAAAAAGATAGATTCATCCACACTTGATGCAGCAGGCAAGGATAGTCTCTCAGACTGTCTTGCCACATCGGCGGTTCTCATAAGTACGCTTGTGGCACATTATAAGGGAATCCAGCTGGACGGCGTGTGTGGTGTGCTTGTATCAGCATTTATATTTTATTCGGGAATATCTGCGGCAAAAGAGGCGATAGATCCTCTTCTGGGTGAAAAGCCCGAACCGGAGTTCCTGCAGAAAATGATATCTGAGGCAGAGGGATTTAATGAGAATATCCTCGGAATACATGACGTAATGGTCCATGACTATGGACCGGGGCACAGGATCATATCATTCCATGCAGAGGTACCGGCCGACAAGGATATGGTGGCAATGCATGATATAATAGATAATCTTGAGAGAAAGCTTGAAAAGGATTTGGAATGTGTGGCAACTATCCATATGGATCCAATAGCTATAAACGACAACGAAGTACAGAAGCTGAAATGTGATATGATAGACATTGTTGTGGATATAGATAAAAGAATTACAATACACGATTTTCGGGTTGTAAAGGGCGATACACATACAAATCTCATATTTGAAGTGCTTGTTCCGTACAAGTTTGATATGCCAAAGGAACAGCTTACAGAACTGATTGAAAAAAAGACAAAAGATAAACTGGGAGAGCAATATTTCACTGTAGTGGAGGTTGACAGGGATAACTATATCCATATTATATGATAATTTCCGGCTGCAATCGTTGCTGGTCACACTGTTAGGGGTGAACAGTAACTATATTGTTTGTTAAAAAGTCCAGCATTTAATTTTGCATCATGTTATACTAACATTACAAACACGAAAAGGAGAGAGATAAAATGCCTGAAAATAGTAGCTGCAGCAGTTCGGGAAGCTGCACAAAATCAAGCTGTGAGGGCTGTTCATCAAATAAAGGACCTCAGAGTTTTATAGTAGAACAAAATAAATACTCAAATATCAAGCATGTTATAGGAGTAGTAAGCGGAAAGGGTGGAGTAGGAAAATCATTTGTTACTTCATCACTTGCTGTTAATATGGCAAAGCAGGGCTATAAAGTTGGTATCCTTGATGCCGATATCACAGGTCCATCAATTCCAAAAATGTTTGGAGCACATGAGCAGGTTGTCGGTGACGAGAATGGAAATATGATTCCTTTTGAGACACCAGAAGGGATCAAGCTTATATCAGTAAATCTCCTCATGGATGATGAGGAAGCTCCTGTTATTTGGAGAGGACCGGTAATTGCCGGAGTTGTTAAGCAGTTCTGGAATGAGACTGTATGGGGTGACATAGATTATATGTTTGTAGATATGCCGCCTGGAACAGGTGATGTTCCGCTTACAGTATTCCAGTCACTTCCTGTAGATGGAATTGTTATTGTCACATCACCACAGGAGCTTGTAAACATGATAGTAAAGAAAGCCTACAACATGGCAGGACTTATGCATGTGCCGGTGCTTGGTATTGTTGAAAACTTTAGCTATCTCAAATGCCCGGACTGTGGCAGAGAGATAAAGTTATTCGGAGAGAGTAACATAGATGAAACTGCAAAAGAACTTGGAGTAGAAGTGCTTGGAAAGCTTCCGCTTGATACTTCATATGCACAGACGGCTGACAAGGGAGAATTTTATACAATAGACAACGATTACCTTGATAAGGCAGTCGAAGTGTTGAAAAATATTTAAAATACAAGATAGAGAGGACAAATTATGGACATTTTATTAGGACAGTACAAAGGTTTAAAAGCTACTATCCCATATATCGCATATACAGATGACGATATTAATTCACAAATTGCCACCCTTTTATCAGGAAACCCTATCAGGGAGAGTAAAAAAGGCCCGGTTGAGATGGGAGATACCGCAGTTATTGATTATGAAGGATTTAAGGATGATGTTCCGTTTGATGGTGGAAAAGCCGAGAAATATCCGCTTGGTATCGGATCAGGAGCATTTATTCCGGGATTTGAGGAACAGATCGTCGGAATGCAGATAGGCGACAGCCGTGACATCAACCTTTCTTTTCCGGAGCAGTACCATGCACCTGATCTTGCAGGAAAAGAGGTTGTATTTAAGGTTAAGCTTCATGATATTTATACAGAAAAACCGGCAGAGTTAAATGATGAGTTTGCTGTTTCACTTGAAATACCGGGAGTATCGAATGTAGATGAGCTAAAAGCACATATAGGAGAATTCCTTGATTATCAGGTTCAGATGAAAAAAGCTGATGCGTCAAGAGAACAGATCTACGACCAGCTTCTTGAAAACTGTTCATGCATCGTGACACCGGAGGCGGTAAGCGCTGCAGTGGAGATGCAGATCCAGCAGATGGCTGCACAGCTTGCGCAGCAGGGTGTATCAGTAGAGCAGTATGCACAGATGACAGGAAAAACAATGGATCAGATGAGGGAAGAGTTAAAGCCATATGCACAGAAACAGGCGAAGCTCGAGGCTATCCTGGATGAGATCATTAAAGTTGAAAATATTACAGTATCTGATGAAGATATGGATGCGCAGTATGAACTTCTGGCACAGAAATACAACCAGCCGGTAGATGTGGTAAAGCAGGTGCTTCCGAAAGCGCAGCTTAAGCCGGATCTTCTTCATATGAAAGCATCACAGCTTATCTTAGATGCTGCTGAGATAATAATGGAAGAAGAATAACAGTTTAAATATTTAATGTTTTATTAAGTATTTGCTGATCCTATTTACAATTAAGCCTTTACGCTTCATAATCTAAAAATGAAGCGTGAAGGCTTTTGTTAAATTATGGTAAAAATAGGTGATATAAGGGCAAAATAACTCAAAAAATGAATTTTGTAAAGATATTTTTATAAAAGATTGCTATTGTTTTTGAAAGCTATTTCCACTATATTATCATAGTAGTAAAAAGGAGGAAAAGATGAAGAAATTTTTTGATGTAATTAAAGAAAAGCTTTTTGTGAAAAAAGATAAGATCCATTCCGAAAAATACTATCGTACAGTTGATTTTTTTAATAAATATTCACTTGTTTTCCACGCATTGATCGCTATGACAATAGTTTTCGCAGTGGAAGTAATATCAAGAAGAAATTTTATTTCAGCATGTAAATTTGTCGATACGCACACACTTGCGTTTATGTATAATTCATTTCTTGTATTTGTTTCGCTTGCACTTGTATATCTGTTCAGAAGAAGGGCATTCGCAAGAGTGATCATTTCGGGATTGTGGATGATACTTGGAATCATTAACGGATGTGTACTCTCAAACAGAGTGACACCTTTTGGATATACAGACTTAAAGTGTATTCCGGAACTTCTGGCAATGGATAACACAAACTATTTTACGGCACAGCAGGCAACGATCGTTGTTATAGGACTTGGTTCATTTGCCCTGTTTCTCATTGCGTTGTTTATAAAAGGACCGAGATATAGTGGAAAAATTCATTTTGCCGGGACATCAGTGGCATTCCTTACGTTATTATTTGTAGCAATTCCTGTTACAACAAATGTAGCACAAAGTACAAATATTGTAGCAAGCTATTACTCAAATATCGCACAGGGATATGATGATTATGGATTTGTATATTCATTCTCGTCTACAGTCGTAGACAGAGGTATGAAAAAACCTGAAAACTATTCAGCAGATGCGATCGAAGGAATCGAGGATAAAGTAAACTCACAGAAACAGACAACTACTGTTGACGGAAAGACGGGACCAAACATTATATGTGTACTTCTTGAGTCTTTCTGTGATCCGGATGAGATAAATTTCCTCAATGTAAATAAAGACCCTATTCCTACATTCCATTCACTTGAGCAGAACTACTCAAGCGGATATCTTACAGTTCCGGTAGTAGGAGCAGGAACAGCAAACACTGAATTTGAGGTGCTTACAGGACTTAGTATGCAGTATTTTGGTACAGGTGAGTACCCATATAAGACGATACTTAAGCAGACAGACTGTGAGAGTATTGCATCGGACCTTTCAAATATTGGATACGCAACACATGTTGTACACAACAATGGAGGAAACTTCTACAGCCGTGCGAACGCATTTTCACAGATGGGATTTGATACATTTACAAGCAAGGAGCTTATGAATATCACTGAGTACACTCCGAATGGAAGCTGGCCAACAGACGATATACTTGTAAATGAGACAATGAAAACATTTGATGCAACACCTGATCAGTCAGATTTTACATATATCATCACAGTCAGCACACATGGTGACTATCCAAAAGAGCCGGTTATCGAAAATCCTGAATTTACGGTTTCAGGTGTGGATGATGAGGGAATGGCAAATGCATGGACATATTATGTAAATCAGCTCAATGCATCAGACAGATTCATCAGCTCACTTATAGATCGTTTAAGCAAGAGGGATGAGGATACGATAGTTGTGATGTTTGGTGATCATCTTCCAACTATGGGACTTAAAGATTCTGATATGAAGTCAGGAGATATCTACAAGACAAAATATATTACATGGAACAACATGGGACTTCCAAAGGAAGACGCAGATCTCTATGCTTATCAGCTTCTTGCAAATACAACTAACAAAGTAGATATTCATGAGGGTACTATCATGAATTATCATCAGACACAGATGGGTACAGCAGATGAGGCATCATATGACGAGGGCTTAGACTTATTACAGTATGATCTTTTATATGGAAAACGTTACAGCTATAATGGAGCTGATCTTTATCCTGCATCTGATCTTGTGATGGGAATCGACAAGGTCACAGTTACAAGTGCTGCAGAGTCGTCTACAGGTGACAGAGTTTATGTATACGGATCAAACTTCACAAATTGGAGCAAGGTATATGTAAACGGCGAAAAAGTAAATACATCATATCTGTCAGCAAGCATGCTTTCTATAGACAGAGCGGATGTTGAGGATGGCGATACAATTACGGTATGTCAGGTAGGATCCAGTGATACAATATTCAGAACATCTGAAAATGAAGTCACATTCCACTCAGAGGGCGCCGGTTCTACAGAATCGGAAAGCAGTGCTGAATAATATATTGTAATAGAATGATTAAATATCAGGAGGACGCACGAAGGTGCGTCTTCTTTTTCATATATGCTTTTATTCCGCAGATTGAATATGGTATTATATAAAAAATGTGTATTGTTACGAAAAAGGAAAACAAATGTATAAGATTTTTTTGGTAGAAGATGATGAGACAATAGCAAAAATGGTTAAGAACCATCTGGAAAAATGGGATTACGAAGTAAGGATCGCACAGAAGTTTGACCGGATAATGGCGGAATTTGCAGATTATGAGCCGCAGCTTGTACTTATGGATATCGGTCTGCCGTTTTATAATGGCTACCACTGGTGTACACAGATACGGAAAGTATCAAATGTACCGGTCGTATTTTTGTCTTCAGCGGCAGACAATATGAATATTGTGATGGCAGTTACAATGGGGGCGGATGACTTTATAGCAAAGCCGTTTGATATGCAGGTTTTAACTGTAAAAATACAGGCAATATTAAGGCGCAGCTATGACTTTGCAGGGAACAGCAGCGTATTGGAGCACAAGGGAGCAATGCTCAATATATCTGAGGCAGAATTATCATATGAGGGGGAAAGTCTGGAACTTAAAAAAAATGAATTAAAGATTTTACAGACCTTGTTCGAAAATAAAGCGTCAATAGTGACAAGGGATACTCTCATGACAAAGCTGTGGGAAAGTGATACATATGTCGATGAAAATACACTATCTGTAAACGTCAACCGGCTCAGAAAGAAGCTTGCATCTATAGGACTTAGCGATTTTATAATTACGAAGAAGGGAATAGGATACAAACTGGGATGAAACTTTTATCGGGATATATAAAAAGAAATCTTATATGGCTTTGTCTTATTTTTCTTATAACTATGCTTCACCTGGGATACATGCTCCTTATAAATGTAAAGAGTGCAGATATAGGATATTCGATCATTCTTGATCTGATGATAACTGCCGTGGTATTTATTATCGGATTTGTGCTGTACGCAAAAAAGGTAAGAAAGCTTGGAAAGATATTAGAGCATCCGGTTGAGGAACAGAAAGAGCTTCCAGAGCCGGCTGATGACATAGAACTTGCTTACAGCGATATAATTGAAAATCACGATATTGCCAGAAGTGAAGCCGTAAATCATATGCAAAAGCAGCAATCGACAACAAAGGATTATTATGCCCGGTGGGTTCATCAGATAAAAACTCCGATTTCTGCGGCAAGGCTTCTCTTACAGGCACAGAGGGAAATATTGGATGAAATGTCGGATGAGAACGATTGTGGATGTGAGACTAATAGCATTGAAACTAAAAGCATTGAAAATAATAGCGGATCTGATGAAAATTATCTAAGGCTGAGCGATAATATTTCAGAACTTGAGGATGAATTATTTAAGATTGAAGAGTATGTAAACGTTGTCCTGCAATATCAGCGGATAAACATGAGCGGCAGTGATTATGTTATAGAGAGGGCTTCACTTGACACGATAATAAGAACTGTTATAAGAAAATATGCCAAAACCATGATCCGGAAACACATACAGATACAATATGATGGAACGGATCTAAACGTATATACCGATATAAAATGGACAGAATTTGTGCTGGAGCAGATATTATCAAATGCCATAAAATACACAAATAAAGGGACAATCCACATACAGATAGTAAATGAGCCTAACTGGTGTTTTATCAAGGTGATTGACAGCGGAATAGGAATAAAAGCGGAGGATCTGCCGCGTATTTTTGAGAATGGATATACCGGATATAATGGACGCTCACAGAAAAAAGCAACAGGGATAGGGCTTTATCTGTGCAAACAGATACTCGATAAGCTTGGACACAGCATAAGGATAGAATCTGAAATTGGAAAAGGAACCACTGTGTGGATAGGGTATGGAACGAAAGCAGTGGATGTCCGTGACTGACATTACAAAACTGTAATAAAACTTGTAATGAAACTGTAACCTTGGTTTGTTATACTTTTTATAGATAACAGATCAGGGTATTTTTAGCATTAAAGGATAATACAGTTATGAACAGAGAATTATTTAAGATTACAATCGATGGCATAAAAGGAAGAAAAAAGATAAGCATTTTGTTTGTAATTATCTTTACGGTATCGTTTGCGTTTGGCATTATCACGCTTTCGATCACGTCAAGTATGAACCAGACAAATGAGCAGTACAGGATGAATACATATGGGGCATGGAGCAGTGCGGTGAAGTTTTCAGAGGATGATCTGGTAAATGCTTATAACGGAAAAGTAATTTTGCCTGAATGGGCGGAAAACTATGGGAGTATCACGATATGTGCAAAGCTCCAGACCGACAGCGGAGACGAATATATCGGAACGATGGATGAGGCGGTAAAAGACATAGGAAAAATCGAAATGGTCGCTGGACGTATGCCGCAGGGGAATGATGAAGTCGCTATGGAGGCAGATGTCTTAAGTGAACTTGGATATGATTATAAGCTCGGACAGAAGATCTCGTTTAATGTATCAGGGGAAGTTGAGCCGTCTGAAACAGAAGAACCTGTCAAGGCGGAATGTACATACATGCTTGTCGGCGTGATAAAAGAGTATACAAAACTTTGGAATATAAGCGATGATAACGGATATGAACCACTGCCATCTGCTGTCGTGTCTGATGATGGCGGAATGAAGCTTATGGATTCATTAAAAGCCGGACTGGACGAGCGGCTGAAGGAATCGCCGGGGCAGATGATAGAGTTAAAACCATTTGATAAGATATGGTTTTTAGCGGGCGGGGAGCTTTATGATTATGAGAAGATTGCGGCAAAACAAAAAGACTATGAGGCATCACTTCAAACATTAGAGGCTGATGGTTATGTAGATGAATATTGGATGAATGATGCGGCTTTTAAGAACAAAGATATGTTTGAATATAATTATATATACACAGCAGTGATATTTGTAGTCATGTTGTTTGCAATAATATGTATGTATTCTATCTATATGCATAGGCAGATACGCCAGACAGCACTTTTTAGAAGTATAGGGATCACAAAAAGGCAGCTTGGCGTGATGACTTTTTACGAAAATATCGTGCTTGGCATACCATCACTTATATGCGGAGCGGCGCTCGGAGCAGTCGGAACATGGCTTATACTCAGATTTGCGCTGGCTGAGAATATAGCAGGTGTAAAATTATATATTCCGCATAAACAGCTTCTTGTTATGGCACTTTTGTGGACAGTAGGAATAATGATAGCAAGAATGGCGATAAATATAGCAGCGCTCCGTCAGCCGCTTACAGGAAAAATGTATCCGGTTGGAAAACGTGCAAAGGGAATTATGATTTTAAAGAAAGCCATGATATTACAGCTTTCGGTACTGCTTTGTTTTGTTATGATATTTGGGATATTTGAAAGTCTGTATCCGTACAGTCAGATGGAGCATTGGAATAATCTGCCGTCGTATAAGATATATTCGGGAAATTTAACTGGAACGGATGATATAGAGCAGATAGAAAATATGGATAGCAACTTTGAAAAACAGCTTACGGCTATACCCGGAATAAGATCAACTGATAAGATGGGGATACTTGAGGCTTATCTGACATTTGAGGATATGTGGGATGACGGACTTGCAGTGGATATTTTAGCGGGGCAGGACAGCGCAGATGACGGAATACAGATAAGCCTTTGTGTGGTGCCGGATGATAAAATAGATGGTGCTGATGTTATCATGACTTTTCCGACAGATATGGATGGAAATATCACATACAACGATAAAAAATATGGGAAACTGGACGAGTATACCGATATATTAGGATCAAAAACTGCCATCGGGATAAAATTAAAAGGGCAGAAGATACTTACAGATAAATTATCCAATGCGCATGAGGCACTTAAAGAACAAAGACTTAATATCGGAAAAATAATTGATATAAAGCAGACGGACAGGCTTCTTGCTTCCGGAAGTGGAGAGTTTTATGAGCCGTATACGATATTATGTTCACAAAAATACTTAAAGAACCTGTTAAGCAAAGTTGAACCGGGTTATATGTGTAGAACTTATAGAACAGGTGGTCAGGATGAAGAAAAAAATGATAGCGGTTATAATTTTATGGACGTATACACAAAACTTGACGCAGGATATCTGGCAACAGACTATGCTGTTGCGGGGCAATGCCGCAGGAACGGATTGCAGCTTATAAACAATCGTGAAAGCTATTACGCAAATGCACAGCAATATATACAAAATTTTATAATGCTTTTGTGTAGCAGTTTGTGTATAGTCATAGTCCTTATACTTATAATGATAAATATAATCACTTTGCAGATGGAAAACGAGAAAAGAAAATATGAGATACTTAAAAGCATCGGAATGTCAAACCGGCAGATAAAAAGGAAGATATCGGCAGAAGCATTTCTTGGCGCAGTTATTTCGTCTGTCTTTGGCTGGGGAATATATCTTTTTTACCTTGGGATAAAGAGTGCGGGAACACTGGAGAGATTTTCAGACAAGTTTGTGTCTAACCTGTACGGACTGCGTTCATATGGGTTAAATGCTGTAACGGCAGGTATAGTCACGGCGGCAGGGATGCTTACAGTATTTATGGTAAGTTTTGTGATAAGGAGAAAGCAATGGCAGAAATCATAATAGAGGCAGAGGATATTAAAAAGATATTTAAAACTTCATCGGGGGATGTGTGCGCACTAAATGGCATAGATGCTCAATTTGAGAGTGGGCTGTTTTATGCGATAATAGGTAAAAGCGGCTCTGGCAAGTCTACACTTTTACAGATACTTGGAGGACTTGACAGGCCTACGTCCGGAAAAATTTCTATAAACGGGGCAGCTATAGAAGATTACAGTGATGAAAAAATGGCGATATTCAGGCGCAGACATATGGGCTTTGTATTTCAGCAGTTTAATCTTTTAGATGAATATACGGTATTAAATAATATACTTATGCCGCTTAAACTGGATGGAAAAAAGCCGGATAAACAGTTTCTGGAGGAGATCACAGCTTTGCTTGGAATAGCAGATAAACTTAAAAAATATCCGGGGGAACTGTCTGGAGGACAGCAGCAGCGCGTCGCGATCGCAAGGTCTATAATCGCAAAACCACAGATCATATTTGCCGATGAGCCGACTGGGAATCTAGACAAGAAAACCGGAAATGAGACGATGAAACTTTTGCGTGACTGCGCAAGGCGTTTTGGACAGACACTTATAGTGGTGACGCATGATCTAGACCTGGCGAGGGAGGCTGACCGGATCATACATATCGAGGATGGGGTGGTCATATAAAGAGCGGATTTTATCAGTGCAAGGCAGACAACGATTAATGACAATAAGTTGATAAATGAGAGTGTGGTTTTATACACGGCAAGATGTAGTAATTGCGGCAGCATTGCAAAGGCAGATTGTGAATATACTCCTTGGAATATCGATGCTGAAAAGACCTGCACACACGGATATGCATGGGGAATGGATGTTGACATTTGCCGTATGAAAAAAGATAATATTTACTGTAAACATTGTGGAAAAACAGATAAAGAGGAAATCGTACAAAAGAAATTTGAATGTCATGGATATAACAGATAGAAAAAATATATTGATAATTGAAGATGATGACAGTGTTGCGGAAGGTCTTGCAGATATATTGGCTGGATACGGATATAACGCACTTAAAAGCAGTAATGCATCGGACAGCATACAAAAACTTTCGGATAACAGAATAGATCTGATCGTGCTGGACGTGCATCTTGGAGATGAGAACGGATATGAGCTGTGTAAAAAAATCCGAATGGACAGCGATATACCTGTAATTTTCCTTACCGCCTGCAACAGCGAAATGGAGCTTATAAGAGGCTTTCAGTCGGGAGGTGATGATTATGTGACAAAGCCGTTCCGTATGCAGGAACTTCTTGTAAGAATACAGGCATTGCTGCGCCGGACTGCAAAATCCGGGCACGAGAAAAAGATCACCGGAGAATTAGAGCTTGATATAAATAGATGTCACATATTCAAAAATAAAAAGTCTGTAGAACTCAGCACAACGGAATGGAGGATAGCGGCTGTACTTATCGAACATTATCCGGCGGCGGTATCACGAGAGGAGCTGTTGTATCAGGTGTGGGATAAGGATGCAATGTATGTTGAGGAAAATACACTTAATGTAAATATAAGCCGTGTGCGTGAAAAACTTGGAAGGTATGACGGGCAGCAGTATATAGAAACTGTCCGTGGTATCGGATACAGATGGTCGGTGGATGTAAAATGATATATATAATATTAATTTTTGCTGTGGTATGTTTTACCGCAGCAATTGTCATGTTTTATAAACTAAATAAACAGCGGGCGTACATA
>ENA-UOJO01004315-UOJO01004315.1-human-gut-metagenome-genome-assembly--contig:-P57-NODE-4315-length-12363-cov-7.676958_pt1 | contig 12363 bp, 18 predicted proteins | sample MGYA00242351_ERZ723898 | MGnify/ENA metagenome assembly ERZ723898 | reverse complement strand
AGAGCTAAAAAGTAAGTCTAACAATTTTGAAAATGGATATAAATATAAGTACCAAACACCTGAAATAAAAATGTATATTAATGAACTATCTAAACTTATTCTTAATACATCAGAAGACTGTAGAAATGAATTTGATGAATATATACAAACATCAATAAATGTTTCAAGAATTATTGCAGATATAAATAATAAGCAAGATTATGAAAAAGTAAAAAAACTAGCAGAAAATGAAATGTTTACAAAGATAGGAAATCAAATATTGCAATTTGTAAAAGATGTAAGTTTTGAAGAATATATAAGAAAAAAAGAAGAGTGGGAAAATAAAAGAATCCAATTTGCAGAAAATCAAGGTATAAAAAAAGCAAATGAAGATTTAGATTTAAAAAGAATAGAAAGTCAAAATGCAAGAAAGATGATAACAGATGTATTTCAAATGCTATCAGAAGAAAACATATCTCATAATGCGTATTACAATAGAATAAGAAACAGTAACAATTTATCTAAACAAGCAAAAAGGGAAATCTACTTAAAGAATAGAATGAAGGGAAATATAGATTGGGGATTAGAAAGATAAAACTATTTTTTTTAAGATAAAAGTACAGATAATTGATACAAAAATACATTTTTCTAAAATCTGCAAACCCTTATTTTATCTATAAAGTACAGATAATAGATACAATATGTTTCACAAAGAACATAAATATCAATTTGAGTAACAATTTGTAAAGGTAATAGATATGATTAACATTTTAATTTTTTCAATCACACTACTTTTTTATGGAATTATACTTAGAATTTTTGGCTATTCATATAAAACTTTCATTCTAGTAGTGATTAATGCAATTTTAGGCTTGATTGCATTGTATGTATTAAAGCTTGTTGAAATTCCAGTACAAATAAATTGGATTTCTATTATAATTACAGCTTTTTTTGGATTACCAGGCGTAGTTATAATTACTATTTTTTCAAATTGAAAGGGGAATGAAATGATAACTGATGAAACAAGGCGAGAAAGCTATCAAAAAATAATTCCAAAGCAACCAGTACGTTATGATCAAATTATTTACATATTGAAAAATAATCCTGCAGGAATGACTGCAAAAGAAATAGCAGTTCAATTATATGAGTTAAAACTAATTCCTAGCACAGAAAGAAATTTCGTTTCTCCTAGATTAACTGAATTAGTAAAGCAAGGAAAAGTTGAAACAATAGGTAAAAGAGTTTGTCAGTATTCTAATAGAAAAGTTGCTGTATTTAGAATTATTTAGATAAACCATACAAAAGAGGAGAAAAAACAATAATGAACAAGAGATTAAGTTTAAAAATAATAGGAATGATATTTGCATTTATCATTAGTGTATTTTTATCAAGCATAATTACCTTTTGTTTAATGCAAATATTTTTAAAACAACCAGAAGAAATTTTAAAAATAAATGTTTTTAGAGTTTTGGAAACAGTAGTCGGTTCTAAAGAAAGTATTCAAATTTTTGTATTAACGATTATAAGCTTTATGCTTTTTGCGACATTTTCAATATTCAAATTTTTTAGAACAAAAGATTATCACAGTAAGACATATAGAGTAACAAACAATATAGAAATACCAGTTCCAGTAGGTCAAAAACAGACACAGCACGGTTCTGTTTGGTGGCTAGAAAAGAAAGATTTTAATAAGGTATTTGGAATCAATACAATTGATCCTGAAAATCCTACAATACAAGCATTATTAAATAAATCAATTGAAGACAAAGAAATAATTAAAAAATCGGACAATGATAAAACAGTCCAGGTTAGTTTAGAAGTTGAACCATTACCAGAAGAGCTAAGAAAACCAATATTTTCAAAAGGTGGCTTAGTTGTAGGTAAAAAAGATAGAAGAATTATAAAACCATATTTAAAACATATAAGAATCTTTAAGTTTTCAAAATACTTAAAGATTCCATCAATAAAGATAAGAAAAGTCGAAGATGTTTATTTTATAGATGATGATTTACATTCTTTAACGATAGGTGCGACAAGGTCAGGAAAGACAAGAAGTCTGGTATTGCAAAGCATTAATAATACAGCATTAGCAGGCGAAAATATGATAATAAGTGATCCAAAACGGAGAACTGTTTGAATACACTTGCGTGGAATTGAAACGATTAGGATATAACGTATTAACGCTAGACTTTAAAACACCATTAAAAAGTTCTAAATATAATTTCCTGCAACCAGTAATTGAAGCAATAAAACAGAAAAATACACCTAAAGCTGAAAATTACGCAAGTGATATAGTTCAAAGCTTAGTTGGAGATGTAAAAGGAAATGGCGAAGCAATTTGGAATAACGGAGAAAAAGCTGTAATAAGAGCAACTATTATGGCAGTAGTAATGGAAAACATTGAAAATCCAAAACTTCAAAATTTACCTAATGTTTATCACTTTATTGCAGAAATGTGTAAGGAGCTAGAAGACAAAACTACTTTAATTGATACATATTTAGATTTCTTAAAGGAAGTAGATAAAACACACCCTGCAATAGCAAGTTTTGCTCCAGCCCAAATGGCGGCGAGCAAAACGAGAGCGTCATTTTATACATCAGCACTTTCAACTTTAAATATCTTTATGGATAGTTATGTGGCAAGTATGATTTCTGAAAATGAAATAGATATAAATAAATTTAATGAAGAAAAAACAGCACTTTTTATGATATTACCTGATGAAAAAACAACTTTCTATGGCTTGTGTAGTTTATTTGTAAATCAGGTATATACAAAGCTTGTAGAAATGGCTGACGAAAGAGGTGGTCGCTTAAAGATTCGTACAAACTTTATATTAGACGAATTTGGTAACTTTTCAGCAATACCAAACTTTGGTGGCTTTCTAACTGTTCGGAGGACGGAAGACGGAATAAAGTTCAACTTATTCGTACAGAGTTTTAGTCAGCTAAATGAAAAATACGGAGATAATACAGCTCAAAATATATTAGACAATTGTTATGTCTGGAATTATTTAAAAACATCTAATGAGGCAACAGCTGAAAAAATCTCAAAAAAAATTGGAACATATACAACAACCAGTTGGTCAGAAAGTAGCGATAAAAAATCTGATAATGGTGGAAGCAATTCAATGAATTTAATTTCAAGAGCATTATTAACACCAGATGAGATTCTAAGATTACAAAGACCATATTTGTTAGTTATGTGTTCTGGAAGTGAACCTGCTATAACTAATGCACCAGATTTAAGCAAGTGGAATTTTAATAAGTTATTGGGATTAGGCGATAAAAATTGGAACATCAAAGTAAGACAGAAACGTGAAGACGCTAGACCAATCAAAAGAATTACACCACTTGAATTATGGGATATAGACAAGCAGACAATGGAACTTAAACAAAAAAAGAAGGAGCAAGAACTTGAGGAAAGGCGATTGAATTTTATGAAAAGACAGGGGACGATCGACTATCCAAAAGGAAATTTATAGGAGGAAAACGTAAGATGAAAATTAAGGAAAAATTATTAACAGTAGGAACATCATTAGGACTAGGCATAATGACATTAAGCAATATAGTATTTGCTGATATTGTTTCAGAGGTATCAGGTGGAGGAGAAATCCAAAGCAGTAAGATTGGTACAGGAATGTTAAAACTTGTAAGAGATTTAACAGGAACTTTACAATGGATAATTCCATTTGTGGGAGTTGGATTTATATTATGGCACGTTTTTAAGATTATGACAGGGGACGAAAGAGATCAAGAAATCCATAAAAAAGGAATTATTAAAGTTTTAGTTTGTATAGTAGTTGGTTTAATAGTTGTAACAATTGTAAATCTAATGGGAAGATATTTCGCATAATGGAGGTAATTGAAAATGGATAAAAGTAAACAAATTGAAAAAATGAATTTAGAAGTTAAAGAAAATTTGAAATTAACAGATGAAGAGTATGAAAAGTCAAAAGACGTTTTAAGTAGATTAAATGAAATGGATTTAGAAGATAATCCAGAACTTATTGAAAAAGAAAAAACAGAATCTCAAAAACAAACAGAAAGTCAGAAGAAAATTAAAGAACTAGAGGAACGTAAAAAACAAGCAGAGGAAGAAGAAAAAGTCTTAATTGAAAACTTTTCGCAAGAAATAGGACAAAGTGTAAAAGACACAGAAAAAATATGGGGATATTTAAAGCGTTACGCATTAATTGGAATGGTAACAGGAGTACCAGGAATAGCATTAACTTGTCTTTATGATAAGTGGAAAGAAAACGCTATGGCAAAGGAATTAAAAGAACTTAATCAAAAAGTAATTGCAAGTCAAAATGAACCTGAATTACATAAGGAATTAGCAGAGAAATATCAAAAATATGAAAGACAATTTTGTAGAGTACATCATATTGACGAACTTCAAAAGAATATTAGAAAGTCAGGTTATATTTCTCAAATAAAAACAAGCAAAGAAGCATTACTTGGATTAGTTGATGAAATAAACAAATATAAAGAGCTAGATAAAAAAGAAACAGAAAAAGAATTTGAAAAACTTAAACAATTGTCAGATGAATTTATAAAACAAGAGGAAAGCAATGAAGTTATTGAAGAAGAGGTCGAAGAAGACGAAGAAATAGTCTTAGAACAAAAATAAATAGGAGGGAAATTAGATGGTTATAGGAGTTTTAATAGCGACAGCAGTTTCATTTCTATTTGGATATATAGCACAGGCGATTTTTAATTGGTTTAATGGTGTTTATGACGTAATGTTTTGGAACGCCTTTGCTATAGAAATAAATTTTAGAGGGCTTTCAAATTTTAGTATTTCAGGGATTTATAATGCAGTTTATACTTTTGCAATTGCAGTTCTAATAATGCTTTTTGTTAAAAAAATGATTGAAGTTTATATGGCTTGGTCCAATGGAGATCCAGAAGTAAGTCCAATGACAGTTGTGGTTGGTTTTGTAAAAGCATTAATTATAATGATTTGTTTCGGATTCATTTATACACAATTTGCTTGGATTTGTTATGACTTATATCAATCTATATTTATTGGAATGTTAGGCGACTTTCAAACAATGGGAGTAACAATCGGAAATATGGCTTGGAATATTTTAGGAGCATTTTTCTATTTAATTATTGCAATATATATGGTTCTAATATACTTCCAAACTCTAACAAGAGGAATTGAAATGTTTATATTACGTTTAGCAATTCCAATAGCTTGTATAGGTTTATTAAATTCTGATGGTGGTGCATTTAATGGATATGTAAAAAAATTTATATCAAATGCTTTCACAGTAATTGTGCAATTAACTTTATTACAGTTTTCAATATTATTAATGAATAATGCACATATCATTTTATCTTTATCAGCTGTAATGATAGCAAATAGAACACCACACTTATTAAGAGAATTTATGGAAACAGCAGGTGGAAATTCAAGTCTTGGATCAAAAGTATCAACAGCTACAAGAACAGTTAGTAGCTTCAAAAATATTATTAGTAAAGGTAGATAAATATGATTTATATACGAAAGAATTTAGACAATATATTACACCCTAACGAAGCCTATACATTAACTTATTTAGATAACAAAGGAAGATTGGTTAAAACTACAAAAGAAATTGATTTGTATAAAATTTGCAACCAATTATATGAAACAAAAGACTTAATTGATAAAGGAATCATTGCTTCAACAAAATATGATTATGATGAATGTTGTAGTTATGTATATGGCTTCAATACTAGAAAAGCAATAGATCTGATTAAAAAGCACATACAAGATTTAGGTGTAACAATTATACAAATTACAATTGATAAAGAGCAAGTATATTCAGTACAAAACCTAACAGAAGTATTAGAAAATGCGAAAGAACAAATAAAAGTTAGAAATGAATTGATTAAAGAATATCAAGAAGAAGAGAAAAAATATAGAAAAGGCTTAGTAAAAAAAGTAATTCATATTCAATCAGAAAAAGATTTTAGAAATCAAGAAATATCAAGATATAAACGAAAGTTAAAAGAATATGAAGAATCAACAATAGAAAGATAAAAATACGGAGGATAAAATGAGTAGGATATATCATATAGTTAATTATTTAGGATATTTAGCAGGATTTGCCTGTGTATTAATGATTGCAGTAGCAGTATATAAAATCTTAACAAGTGATGAAATGGAATATAGAAGGTATTTAACCAGGATAAGAAATGGAATAGTAGCTCTTATTCTAATACTAACAATAAGCACAACTAAAAATTTAGTTTTAACTTATTTTCCATACACACAATCTGCAGACGCAATAGGAGATTTTTCATCAATTAAAGTAACAGTTACAGATGGAGTTCTTGAAAGAGAAGCAAATGATAAAAAAGGAAGATGGACTATTGCAATAGATGGCGAGTATTATGTGAAAACTGATGTTAAGAAAATAAATTTTGGAAGTTTCCTAAACTCTTGGAAAAAAGATGTAGATGTATTTAAAACTTATGATGAGTGTCAAGGAATAACAAGTGGAGCGTTGGCAGAAGAAAAATATTATATGTATTGGGATAAATATGATCGGAAAAAGTGTAGGTCTTCTTATTCCATCTGCAATGAAGGGAAACATACATAGTGATGATGAATACAAGGATTTAATATTTAATCCCTGGAAAGATGGTGGTTGTGAACCACAATATAAACACGTTGCAAACTAGGAGGAACAAAAGTGAAAATTATAAAAAAATCTAAAATGCCAGATGGTACAAATATTCAAATAGAAGATTGGAAAGATGTTTATGAATTTATGGATATATATTGTATTGCAACATATCCAAAAGCAAAAAATTCAAGCAAATATGGATTCATAGAAAATAACAAAAATTTCAGATTAGAATTAACTCGTTTTGAAAGCAATGAACAAGCTGAAAAGATATTTAAGCAATTAGAAGATGGTTCAATTAGCTTAAATGAGTTAAGTAATCACTTTTTAGATATTCAAAAATATATGTATTATTTGGGAATGACAGATATTGAAGAAATACAAGAGGAACAAGATGAAGAATCTATATAATGCCTTCTAAAATTAGGAGGAGAAAGGAACACAAAAGATATGGAAGATGAAAGTAGATTTCAAATAAATATGCCTGCAAATGTAAAGGTAAGAGTAGAAATTATAAATGGAATTGGAATAAAAGAAATGATTACAACAGCAATAGCAGGAATTGTAGCAGTTTTTATTGCATTGATATTTAATACGTTATTTAACAATTATTTAGTTGCATTAGGAATATGGATATTGATAACAGGAGCAACATTTATTTCAGTTATGAAAGATAAATACAACACTTGTATAGCAGAATTAATAACTAATATGTTCAAGTTTTATCAAAGACAAAGAGTATTCCATTATGTAGTTAAGGAGGAACAGCAATGAAATTCAATTTATTTAAGAAAAACAAGAAAAATGGTAATATAAAAACTTCAGCTAATTTATTTTTAAATGTAAAAGATGTGCAAGGAAATTTCTTATACACAATAGATAACAAAGTTTTATGCTATTTAAGAATTTATCCTAAAAATTGTAAGCTTATGTCAAAAGATGAGCAGGTTGCACACGGACGAAGTATCACAAGAAATTTTGCTAGTGAATTAAAACCATTAAAACTTTACTTTACAAATAGACCAATAGACCTAAGAAAGAATCAAGACTTTCAAGCAAGTTTAATGGAAAAAGAAAAGGAAGCTTTAAAATTCTCATTGTTAGATAAAAGAAGTAGAAGTTTTGGAGTTCTATCTACTACTGGAAAAGCTTTGGAAAGTGAAATTTATTTAATGATATGGGCTGAAAATGATGAGTATGTAGAGCAAGAACTTATTAAAAGAATAAGTGAAATTAGAATGAAATTGACAAATAGTGGCTATAAAACAGAGGTATTAGATGAAAGATTAATTATTCAATTGATAAATAGTTATAACAATCCAGATATTGCTTATATAGAAGATCAAAATTATTTAGAAAGTCCACTTCAAGTTAAAATTTAGTAAAGTTTACAAATGATAAAAAATTTATTAGCGATACGCTAATGGAAAGAGAGTTACAAATGAAAACAAAAGAAATAGAAACAATGCCTATAAATCAAGAGTTATTAGCACTTATAACTCCACAAGGTATTGAATTAAAACATAATAAAGTGCAATTAGGAGAATATCAACATAAATTGCAATATGTAAGTGCTTATCCATCTGCAGTAAATGTAGGTTGGTTGCTAAATCTAAAAGATATTCCAAATACTACTGTTAGCTTAGTAGTAACACCAATTGAAAATGTGCAAGAATACGTTGATGGCGTTTCAAAAGGTTTAACAACAGATAAAAATATCTTTAATACAACAAGCAATGAAGCATTAAGAACACAAGCAGAATTTAAAATAAAATCAGCAGAAAAGATTATAAAAGATATTACAGTTGATAATATTCCATACGTTAATGTTTCTTTTGTATCTAATACAATTGGAGAAACAGATAACAACTTTAATGAAAATTGTAGGACAGTAAGAAATAAAATTGCAGGAATGGGATTAAAAGCAAGAGTACCTGCATTTATACAAGATAAAGCATTAAGACAAAGTTCGCCTTATGATACATATTATGATGATATTACTAAAATATCGAATAAAACAATGAGTTTGGAAGCATTGTTTTTAGGATTACCTTTCTCTGGAAGTGGTTTAGTAGATATAGAAGGATATTATTTAGGAACAGATGAAGATGGAAGAATGATAGCATTTTCACCATTCTTTAAAGGTAATGATAGAACAAATTCAAATATTGTTATTGAAGGTTCTAGTGGTTCAGGAAAATCATTCCTTGCAAAAAAAATAATGCTTAATGAATGGTTAAATGGTACAAAAATTTTCGTAATAGATCCCGAATCTGAAATGCGACCAATGTGTAAATTGTTAGGTGGAAAATGGATTGATTGTTCAGGAGGAACTGGAAAAAATGTAGGTAGAATTAATCCTTTACAAGTAAATCCACTTCCAGAAGCAACAGCGTTTGAAGATGATGAAGATGGAGAATATACATCTAGCAAATCAGCATTAGGATTGCATTTGGATTTTTTAAGTACATTTTTTAAATTATATTATCCAGAAATAACATCTTTACAAATGAGCTTATTAATGGAGATATTAGAAGAATTATATAGAACCTATGGAATAAATTATGAAACAGATATAACAAATAAAGATTCAAAAGATTTTCCTATAATGGAGGATTTATACAATTTGTTAATTGAAAAAGTAAATACAAATAAAGACCATAAAAAAGAATTAGAAGAAATTAGAGCAGTTGTAAGAGAGCTTTCAATCGGACATCACGGAGAAATATTTAATGGATATACTTCATTAGATTTAGATAGTTCTTTTGTATGTTTAGACGTTTATAGTCTTCAAGGAGCTTCTGAAAAAGTAAAAAGATGTCAGTATTTTAATATATTAAGATATTGCCAGGATCAAGCATTTAGAAATCGTGAAGAAAGATGTTACGTTGTATGTGATGAAGCTTATTTGCTAGTTGATAGAAAAGTACCACAAACAATTGAATTTTTAAGAAACTTCTGTAAGCGTGCAAGGAAGTATGAATGTGGACTTATGGTTATCACGCAGAGTTTGGTGGATTTTTTAAGTCCAGAAGTTCGTATGTATGGTCAAGCTTTTTTGGATAACTCTACTTATAAATTTTTCTTTGGAGTAGATGGTAAAGACTTAGAGGAAGTTGTAAATTTGTATAACTTAAATCAAGAAGAAAAAGCAATATTAAGTCAAAAAGATAAACGGACGTGGATTGTTCTTTATTGGTTCAGGACATACCTTAATAAATGTAAAAGCACTAGATTGGGAAAAGGAATATTTAGTTGGTGGAGGAAGATAAATGTCAGATAATAAAGCAAAAGATTTTACAGGAATAGTATTTAGTTTTCTATCATTAAAAGTAAAAGCAATAATTATTGGTGTATGTTTAGGATTTTTAATAATTGTAATTGGAATATTTGGATTAATAGGAATGTTTGGATCATCAAAAACAGATGATGATGAGGGTAGTTCTGCAAGTGCAGGAGGTGGCTCTGGAAGTGGTAGCGTAGAAGTTGTAGAAGGTACATATAAGTATGTAGGAGCAAAATTTAATATACCATTTGAAACGTGGGATAGTACAAAAGATGTTATTACATCAAAGTTTTCTCCTAGCAGAACTATAACAGTAAATGGAGTAACACAAACAAAAGCACACACACGGAATAGATATAGTATGTATATCAAAAGCAAATCCAAAAGTATGTGCTTCGGTTGGTGGCTTAGTTGTAGTTGCAAATGCAGGATTAACTGGATATGGAAATTATGTGGTTTTAGAACATACAGGAGATGATGGCTCTACTTTTTATACTCTGTACGGACATATGGTAAATGGTTCAATACAAGTTACAATAGGCGAAACAGTAGAGCAAGGAAGAGTTTTAGGAACAATGGGAAGTACAGGAAATAGTACAGGACCACACCTTCATTTTGAAGTTAGATTAGATAAAAATTCAAGTGCTAATGCTGTGAATCCATTTCCATATTTATTTGGAAGTTCACAGGGTAACGGATAAGGAGTAGAAAATGAAAGAAAAACAAGAATTGAAAAAACAATTAATTATTTTAAGTATAGTTTTAGTATTGGTAATTATAGTTGCAGTAGTTTTAAATATGAGAGATAGAAATACTGAAAGTTATACTAAAATAAAGGATTCAACATCACAACAAGAACAAACACAAAATACAAGTGTAGATGACTTTATGGATAGATTAAAAGGGTTAGTAGAGGAAAATACAACTAGCGATAATAACACAATTCATTATGAAAATACAGATATAATTCAATTAGATACAGGAGAAATTGTTCTATATAGTGAAGATGAACAAGATAACATAGATAGTCAAGAAGAATAGGAAAGGAAGCTGTAACAATGGAGGAAAACAGATTATATAAGAAGTATATTTATATTTCAAAAGAACCAAGAGCAATAATTGAAGAATATTGTAAAGAGCATAGAATCAATCTTGTTATGAGATTTATAAATGAATATAATCTAAAAAAATTCTTAGAAACAGAGTTAAGAAACTTAAATGGAGTAGATTATTTGATTTTAGATCTGCAAGCAATAACTAATACAACATCAGAGGAAGAAATAACAAGTTCAATAGAGCTTATTAGAAGAATGTATAATGTTAGAATCATTATTTTAGCAGAAGGTTACAAAGAAGGTAATGTTTTATTAGGTAGATTATTTAATTTAGGTATTTACAATATAGTAACAGCAAAAAATGATGTAATGTTTGCAGATGAAATTGAAAGAGCTTTTTCAGTTGAAGGAATGACTTTCGGTAATGCAATGAAATATAAAATAAATGATAGTATGCTTGTAATAAATAAAACAACAAAAGTAATAAAAGAAAATATAAAAAGAGCAAAACAAACAATTACTATTGGAATAGCAGGTACAGAAAAGCATATTGGAGCGACTACAGTTGCAATAAATATCGTTAAATATTTGTCTGAATTAACTAATGTTACAGCTTGCTATATAGAAAATAATAAGCATAATTCAATTTATAGTTTGGTAGAAGATGAATCAATACCAACAATTTATAATGATGTATTAAGAAAAATTACATATCAGGGAATAGACTTATATCAAAGACCAGAAAATTTAGCAGATATATTGAAATTTGAATATGAATTTTATGTATTTGATTTTGGTAATTTTGAAGAAATGAGTAAAGAAGAAATATCATCATTTTTAACAAGAGATTTAAAAATAATTGTATCAGGAAATAAAGCGTGGGAAATTAACAAGCTAATTGAAACATTTATGATTATTGGCGAAGATAGTAATTCATATCTAATGTTTAATTTTGTTAGAAATGAGGATAGAGAAAAGTTTAAAGAAAGTTTAGGTAAGTTTTGGAAGGAGCGAGCTTCATTTAGTGAAGCTGTTCCAGAACCTTTTATTGTAGGTAATAAAAGCTTTTATGAAAAAGTTTTAAAAGATTATCTATTAAATACAACAATTGAAGAGGTTAAAGAGAAAAATGGATTACTAGTTATATTTATAAAGAAAAGGTATAAGGAAAATGTTAAGAAAAAATAAAACGAAATCATTGTATGATAAAGCAATTGAAAAGAAGAATGAAAAAATTGAAAAAGAAAGATTATATAAGGATTTAAACCTAGATAAAGATAAGAATACTATTGTATTTGATAAGGATAAGAATACAGGAATAAAAATATTAAATTTTATAGCTGATTTACTAATAAAAATAATTAAATTTATATTTATTTTGATAGTTTTAGTCTTATTAACAATAGGTGCAACAGTTATAATT
>ENA-UOJO01004314-UOJO01004314.1-human-gut-metagenome-genome-assembly--contig:-P57-NODE-4314-length-12370-cov-4.276086_pt1 | contig 12370 bp, 9 predicted proteins | sample MGYA00242351_ERZ723898 | MGnify/ENA metagenome assembly ERZ723898 | reverse complement strand
AAAGCGATGAAAGCAATGCAAGAACAAGCCACATATAATCATCTCCGGTTCCCAAATTTTTAAAATTCCGTCTGACTATCTACAGACAATTTTTATTCGTAACAAATACAAGAAATAAAAAACCGATCTCTCTGAAATATTTATATAAAAGCCAAACAGACTAAAAGCAAAGACGATGATTGTCTGCAAATTTATTATTAAAAGCCTCTTTCGCAGAGATCTTTAACAATATTAATATAAAAATCGGTTATATCCTTAATTCCGTCACCTTGTTTGCGCGTCATTCTTCTTCGCCGCAAATCAACTTGATCACAATGTGAGATTCCTCTACCGGAATTGCTTGTGACTATTCCCCGAAAGTTTGTCCATTCCGTTGCTCTCGGTGCAAGCAATCCGTCGTTCGGACCTTCAAAAAATTTTACCACAGTTCCCGGTACAATCATAAGCATGTCACTCCAAACATGTTTCATAATAAATGCGTAGCTTTGATAATAAACACCTGGCACATCAGGATTATTACTGTTAAACACTTCTGCCGCATCAGTCGTCAATGACTGAATAACATCGTATGTATTGGGATTCTTATCACCGCATATTCTCAACCACAAATCCGAACATGACGTCACAATTTTAGCTACAAACTTCGGAAGCTTAAGCAACCTGTCAACAGTTAAAGAGCCATTGTGCGGTGTACTAATAGTAGTAAGCGATGCAATACGATCCGATATACCCAGTGATGAAATTGCATACCGCATATCAAGACCGCCTTTGGAATGCGCAATGACATTCAGCTTGTCCGCCCCGGTCTCCTCTATTATCTCTTTGACTCTTTCTGCCAAAAATTTACCGTTTGATATGACCGATCCGTTTGCATCCTGATTTCCATAATAGACACTGCAGCCGTTTTCCTCAAGTTTCTCAGGAATTCTCCCCCAATAACGTATATGTTTTCTGTCTCTGAATCCCATACCGTGAACCAATAGCAAAGGATATTTTAAATTCTTACACATACGAGTCATCTCCTAAAAAGCTTTATTTTTTAGAAAATACCGCTACCGTCTCAACATGCCCGGTACGCGGAAACATATCTATCGGGACAGCGTCTCCGTCTATCACAAAACCTTTTTTATAAAGCAGAGCGGCGTCGCGGGCAAGGGTTGCCGGATTACACGACATGTACACGATCCTCTCCGCCCCTCCTCGCGAAAATTCATCAATCTTTTCGATAAGCTCCTCCGAACATCCCTTTCTCGGAGGATCAACTATAATAACATCATATATTCCGATTCCGATATCCTTAGCATCCATACATGCGAAAGCAGCTTTTGAAATATCACCTTCTCTGCCTCTTTCTCCGTTTTCAATATCGGAAAGTGTTGTAACGTTAAATCCGTTCGACGCGGCATTCATTTTTGCATTTTCAACTGCCTCAGGAACTATTTCAATGCCGGTCAGAGATATTCCGCTGCACATCGACGCTGTGCAAAGTCCTATAGTACCGATTCCGCAATACAGATCAAGCAGCCGGTCTCCCGGCTTCAAGGCAGCTTTTTCGGCGATGATCTTATAAGCAAGCTCGGCAGCATCGCGGTTTACCTGATAAAACGACGTCGGAGATATTCTGAAATCAAGACCGCATATACAATCTACGATATCCGCTTCCCCTGCTAAAGTCTCATACCGTTTACCGAGTATAACATTCGTATCCTCTGCGTTATAATTAAGCAAAACTCCGCTGATCTGCGGAAAAAGCTCCGTCAGCGTCCGGGCGAATGCCTCAACGCCGTCAGGGCGCGAGCGCGCAACAAGGCATACCGATACCCGCACGGTTCCGGACGAATTCGTACCGCAGCGCATATACAAATGTCTTACTTCAGTCCATCCGGCACGTTCGATATATAAGCGCACATATTCGTCTATGCCGCTCACATGCGGAGATGACAGTCCGCAGCCTGTACACGGAATTATATCATGCGATCTTTTCGCATAATATCCCATCACCGTTTTCCCGTTTTTATCTCTGCCGACCGGAAGCTGTATTTTATTTCTGTATCCTGTACACTTACCGGCAGATACTGTAGCAGAAACGCTAACATCCGAAAGTCCGGCTTTTCTGAACTCACTTTCAACAATGCGCCGCTTAAGCTCAAGCTCGTGTTCGTATGTAATTCCGGAATAAACACAGCCTCCGCATCTGCGAGACGCCGCGCAGCTATCCGGCGCCCGGTACTGCGACGGCTCGGTAAGCCGCTCGATCCTTGCAATATCATAACCGGAAGTATGCTTTATGATCTGTACATCCGCTTTATCTCCGTCAACGCCGTGCTGCACGAACATTACCTTGCCGCCACAGCGTGCAATTCCGTGTCCGAGATTATTCATATCGGTTATTTCAACCGATACTGTTTCATTATTATATTTTTTCATAATTCGATTTTATCATAAATCGCGTCATAAAATATTAACATAATGTAAATATATAGCTCGATGTTTATATCAATAAAATATGATAGAATAATTCGGTAAATTTATTATATAAAATAAAAATTATACACACTCAGACGAAAAGGATATATCTGACATGGCAATGTGGAAATTACGGCACTTCTTATCCGAAAATAAAAAAGAAGTTATTCTCGGACCGATGTTCAAGCTTCTGGAAGCGATCTTTGAGCTTATCGTTCCGCTCGTGATCGCATCAATGATAGATGACGGAGTAAGATGTGACAACAAAAATGTTGTTATAAGGTGCGGAATAACGCTTATTATACTTGCGGTAACAGGTTTGTCAAGCACTCTCGTATGCCAGCGTTTTGCATCAATTGCGTCGCAAAATACAGGTACGCGTATGCGTCATGCATTTTTTTCTCACGTCATGACATTTTCACATGCTGAAATAGACCGGTTCGGAACCGACTCGCTTGTCACAAGATATACAGCAGATATAAATCAGCTTCAGCTTGCGGCGGCAATGCTGATAAGACTTGTTATCAGAGCGCCGTTTCTTGCGATCGGATCTATAATAATGACATTTTTTATCGATCCCCGTCTGTCTCTCATAGTTTTAACGGCAACTCCGCTTGTGCTTCTTGTACTTTACCTCGTCATGAGCAGAACTATACCTATGTTTTCAAAGATGCGCCGACAGCTTGACCGCACCGCACAGATTGTATCGGAAAATCTCGTCGGCGTGCGGGTAATACGCGCTTTCCGCGGCCAGTCACGCGAAGAAAAGCGTTTCAGGGACAAAAGCGAAGAAATGTCTGCGCTTTACCGCACCTCCGGCGCGGTTTCCGGTCTGCTCGATCCGCTTACATGTATAATAATGAATATCGCTATCGCGGTACTTCTCGGTGCAGGAGCAGTCCGCGTAAACGCAGGAAGTCTCTCCCAGGGAGAAGTCGTTGCGCTCGTAAGTTATATCACTCAGATGATGCTTGCACTTGTAGTCGTTGCAAATCTTGTTGTTACTTTTACAAAAGCCGAAGCAAGCGCGGTACGCGTAAACAAAGTGTTTGAAACAGAGCCGTCAGTCACGGACAAGCGTGCGTCTGCAGATGCTGTAAAAACGCTTTCGGAATTTGATTCAAAATCTGAGGTTCTTAATTTTGAAAACGTGACATTTTCATATCCGAGCGCCGGAGAGCCGTCGGTCGACAAAATCAGCTTTTCTGTAAAAGCAGGAGAGACTGCAGGCTTTATAGGAAGTACCGGATCCGGAAAATCCACTGTTGCAGCACTTGCCTCACGATTCTACGATATATCCGACGGAAGCATCAATTTTTGCGGAATACCGATACATGAAATACCGCTTGCAGAACTTCATGCGCACATAGCAGTCGTTCCTCAACACTTAACGCTCGTCAGCGGCACGGTCGGTTCAAATCTCAGATACGGAAGCAGCGGCGCAGATGATGAAATCCTCATAAAAGCGCTCACGGCCGCACAAGCCCTCGATTTTGTAACCGAAAAGGGCGGACTTGATGCGCCTGTCGAACAAAACGGAAGAAACTTTTCAGGCGGACAGCGTCAGAGACTTACCGTTGCGCGCGCTCTCGTATCCGTAATATGCGGAGCAAAACTGCTGATTCTTGACGACGTATCAAGCGCGCTTGATACAGAGACAGACAGAAAAATGCGCGGTGCGATACGTAAGCTTACAGAAGAATACCGTGTTGCCGTAATTCTGATATCACAACGCATATCGTCCATGAAAGGAACCGACCGCGTTATTCTTCTCGATGACGGAGCCATCGCAGCCTCAGGGACACATAAGGAGCTTGCCCGCAGCTGTGAGCTGTACCGCGAGATCATGCGCTCGCAGAGCGAACCCGAACCCGCAAAGGAGGCATCTGAAAATGAATAAAAAGATACTTCAAAGACTTCTGCGGTATGTGCGTCCGTACACCCCTCTCGTATTACTTTCACTTCTCTGCTCTGCGGCAGGCGTTGTATTCACGCTTGCAGTCCCGGTTTTTACGGGAAATGCAATAGATCTCATGCTCGGCCAAGGAAACGTTGATTTCGGAAAGCTGCGAACCGTAATTCTCTTTCTTATCGGATCAGCTATATTAGCAACGCTGTTCCGCTTTGCCGGGGCATATCTTAACAGCAGTATCACCGGAAAGACCGTTCACGATCTCCGATGCCGCATGTTTGAAAAACTTCAGCATGTCCCCCTGTCATACATCGACAGTCATCCTCACGGCGATCTCATCAACCGAGCGACCAATGACATCGACATGGTATCCGACGGCCTGCTTCAAGCTTTTTCCCAGCTTTTCACCGGTACTCTTACAATAGTCGGTACCCTACTTTTCATGTTCCGTGAAAGCGGAATTATAACGATCGCTGTTGTTCTTCTCACACCTCTTTCACTTCTCACTGCAGCATTTATCGCAAAAGGCTCTTTTAAATACTTCACGCGCCAAAGCGTGCTTCAGGGAGAGATCACCGCAAATGTCAAGGAGTATTTCGGCGCGCAAAAGCTTCTTATCGCGTTCGGACAGCAATCCGGCGCTTGTAAAAAAAATGACAAGATAAAAGGCAGACTCAAAGAATGCGGATATCGCGCGCAGTTTTACTCCGCGCTCGTAAATCCCACAACACGTTTTGTAAATAGCCTTGTTTATGCAGCGGCAGGTGTTCTCGGATCGGTTATCGCAATGGGCGGAAGCATATCCGTCGGAAGCATATCTGTATTTCTCTCTTACGCAAATCAGTATACAAAGCCTTTCAACGAGATAAGCGGAATAGTTACACAGCTTCAATCGGCATTTGCGTCAGCAGGACGAATTTTCGACGTTATAGACACCCCCGATGAGCCCAAAGACAAAATATCTAAAAATGAATCATCGGGCGGCATTTCAGTACAGGATGAGAAAAAGGGCTGCATTGATATTGAGCATCTCTATTTCTCATACACCGATTCGCCTTTGATCGAAGACTTCTGTCTGCACGCTCCTGCGGGATCGCGGATCGCAATCGTCGGTCCGACAGGCGGCGGAAAGACGACCATGATAAATCTGTTGCTTCGCTTTTATGAACCAAGCAGCGGAAGAATACTTATAGACGACGTTCCGACAAGTGATATGTCCCGCGATGAGCTTAGAGCAATGTTCGGAATGGTTCTTCAGGACACATGGCTTTTCGCAGGAACAGTTGCCGAAAATATATCCTACGGAAATCCTCAGGCTTCGCGCGAAGAGATCATTGAAGCTGCGAAGAAAGCACATGCGCACAGCTTTATCAAACGGCTCGAAAACGGGTATGATACCGTAATAACCGCCGGAGGAGACAACCTTTCCGAAGGACAGAAGCAGCTGCTTTGCATAGCAAGAGTAATGCTTGCAAAAACACCGATGCTTATACTTGACGAGGCAACATCAGGTATCGATACGCGAACAGAAATTAAAGTTCAGCGCGCTTTCACCGAAATGATGCGGGGCAAAACAAGTATAGTTATAGCACATCGCCTTTCAACGATAATGGAATCCGATATTATTATTGTAATGAAGAACGGACATATTGTTGAGCAGGGCAAACACGCGGAGCTTGTCGCCCGCGGCGGATTCTATTCAGAACTCGTAAATGCTATGAAAAGCTAATTCAATGGCAAATATGCACATTTGGAACGCTGTATATCGCCTTTTGTTTGTGCATATTTTTCTATTGACAAAATCTCTTGTTTATGATATAATATCAAACGTGGCAAGCAAAACCGCATTACGCGGGAGTGGCGGAACTGGCAGACGCGCACGTTTGAGGGGCGTGTGGTTTACACCGTACGGGTTCAAGTCCCGTCTCCCGCACCAAAGAAAGAAGCCTTGAAAAACAAGGCTTCTTTCTTTTTCTCCTTGTATACCAACGGTTTCGAGCATTTCAGCATTTCAATATTAAGAAAATAAAATGCGTTTAAAAAACTACGTTTCAGATAAAATGCAACACAAAAAGAAACATGCATTACAACACAAATACTGCTACCTGTAAACATTGGCTTTCGCATGCTGGTTTGGGATAACAGGCTTTGCAGCAATTTATATTGTGTGCTTTTATGAGAATCCCTCTTTTGGATTTCAAATTATTTTTTAAAAAGCCCCAACCTTTTTTGAATCACGTGTCTATATGTATGAAAGCTTTCAACGAGGTACAAGCAAGTGAACAGACAAGACGTAGAGAAAACTATAACTGAATATCTGAAGCCTATATTCGGGTTTACTCTTAAGAGGTGTAAAAGCATTCATGATGCAGAAGATTTGTCCCAAGAGATTGCGGCGAAAGCGTTTCGTTCTCTCCTTGCAAAGGAGGACGTTGCGGATATGGGTAAATTTATCTGGACGGTTGCTCATAATACGCTGAGCAACTACTACCGTGATAACGCAAAAAGTATGGTCGGTGTTTCTTTTGATGAAGTCGGGGAGCTAATTGCAGATTCACATTTTGAAATCGAAACCGATGACAATACGGAGTCTGTTCGTCGTCTCAGAACCGAGATTGCATACCTTTCAAAGCTGCAGAGAAGAATTGTGATCGCATATTATTTTGAGAATCGCAAGCAGGCTGACATTGCAAAAGAATTGGGTATTCCTCTCGGCACCGTCAAATGGCACTTGTTTGAAGCTAAAAAAGAATTGAAACGAGGTATGGATACGATGAGAAAAGCAAGCGAACTTAGGTTTAATCCTATTAAATTTCACTCCTACGGTATCAACGGTTCTGTTGGCACAAAATCCTCGGACGAATTCTTTCGTTCCGCGCTGTCCCAGAACATTTGCTACTGTGTTCGGGATACTGCTAAAACGGCGGACGAGATTGCCGATGATCTTGGCGTTTCCCCCGTGTATGTAGAAAACGAAGTTGAATTCCTTGAAGAATACGGTTTTCTGCTGGCACAAAAGGATAAGTACATTGTGAACTTCATCATCAGCGAACCAACTGCAGAACTGCTTGCCATGCAGAATGATATGTACAAGCGTGCTGCTGAGCTGTTTGCAAATGATTTGTACGATGAACTGATCCATAGCGAGTTCCTGGACGATGATCGTATTATCTGCAATCATATGCTCCCTGGCTCTACAAGGGAAAAGCCGTTACGTGATAAAAACTTTCTACTTTGGTCTCTGATTCCTTATATCACCGCTTGTTCCGGTGAAAAATTGATGGATGAGAGCATTTCCTTTGAAGAGGTTGCTACAATCCGCCCGGATGGTGCGCATAATATTTGCCATGCAGCAGTCGTACCGGATGATATAGTTCTCCCGGATGACTACGTGTACATGAAGAATTGGTGCGGACCGATGTGGAATGGCAACGGTGAGCGTGTCCTTTGGCAGATTGATAGTGAGTGGTCAGATCGTGGCGAACGTCATGATCTGCAGTATTCTGAAGAGGCAAGGCGTATTCTTTCGCTTTATAAAAGAGAGGCTGAGTACCTTCTTTCAAAGGATGACTATGCATGGCTTGCCGAACGCGGCTATGTGAAAACCAGCGGCGACTATGACGGATACTTCATGTCTGTATGGCAGATTATTGTACTGGTAAATAAAGAGATTCAAGACGAACTCCTTGCTATCGGTGAGCAAATCAAGATAAAGTACCGGGCTGAATTTTGAGGCATTGAAGGCACCTTATTCTGAGGCTGTACTGGAATCGGTCCCTGCGCACCTTAAAAAGGTAAAAATGTATGAATTGCAGTTTACATTTCATTGTGACGGATGGTTTTTGCTGCACTGCATCACAACGCTGCTGAAAAACGGAAAATTGCAAAAACCTACCAAAGAACAGAAAAATCCTTGATGACACTGATTGTCAATGCATAGTCCTTTAAATTTGTTCCGGTGTGTACTTTATAATTATTTCTTACAACATTGAACGATACCCATACAACCTTTTAGCTAAAGGTTGTATGGGTATAAATTGGACATTACATTCAAACAAAGAAGCCGTATATACTAACGTACTTGAGCGTCCCGGCATTTCAGAATCAAGAAAATAAAATCAGGTTAAAAACCTATATTTCAGACAAAATGCAATACAAAAGTATTTCATAACTTGTCCATAGCAAATACCAAAATATCCAATACTTAATTTTTACTGTAATAAAATATTTAAAACGGGACATGTAAAGAATCGTCATATTCAATGCATATCCCGTTTTTTATATAAAAAGTATTCTTTTCTTATGCCAGATTTGCGTATCCGAACAGCTCCATCATTTCTTCCATGATATCAGCTGCTTTTTCTGTATTGTCTCTTATATATGCCATAGATTCTGTGGAATTGAAATCTCCTGCCTGTATCTTATCCATACGCTGCGCAAGCTTTTCGGCAGCGTACTGTCCAGCTTCTCTTGCAATTCTTGTCCACATATTTACACGGACAACGCCGTCAGAAGCAAGTCCTCTTGTCTGCTCGTTCGCGAGACAGGAAGTTCCATGAAGAACAAGCATCTTTCTTCCGAGAGCAGCGGTAAGCTCTCTTGCCCTCTCTTTGTCATATTTAGCTTTTCCGATCGAAGTCGATTGCTGCTCTGTTCCGAGATCTGCAACCGCAAAATCAACTCCGGTGTTTTTAACATATTTTACAGCATTTTCACAATAGTTGTCAATATGTGTAGATACCGCACCGTCTGAAACATTGAGGGATTCGAGAATTCCTTCTACAAGAACATCTTTTCCGTAATTCTTTACGTATTCCTCAGTAAGAGCCATATTTTCCTCAAAAGGATAAAGCTGTGCATCAAACATAACACTTGAAAAATAATCAAGCGCACAGGTTAGCGCCCACCTGTCCCGCACTGGATTTGCGTGGTCAAGATGAGGAAGTACGGCAACATTCTTATAAGGTGAATATTTACTTCCCGCAACAGCATTTAAATATCCGAAGTGGGAAAGAATTCCCGCCTTTGCATCTCCGCAATGCAGGAAACGCTCGCACTGAGGCATATGAGGATATGTAAAGGTGGTTGCAACAACTACCGGAACCTGCTCTATCTGATACTTTTCGGAAATTCTCTGGGCAGCCATAAGGATTGCCTCTGTGTTCCAATAGCTGGCCGTACAGAAAATTCCTATGCTCGTTCCGCGTTCGGCGGCCTTTTCAAATACTTTAAGAGAAGCGTTTCTTTCTGTGATAATGGACATATAATTACAATTCCTTTCCTGAATTACTGAATATCAATATGGGTATAACCGAGGTATTTGGTCAAAGCTTCATTAACTGCGTCTACAACATCGTTTTTTGTGATAACAGCATGATGATGAAAGCCTCCGTTTGCAATTTTCTTGAGTTTATTCTGAAGACCGGGAGTTTCCATAACACCGTATACGCCGAAAAATTCCTTATCGACGGGATCGGAGGTAATGGTCGCCTTATCGGAGAAGAAAGCAAATTCTCCGTTTGTAGCTCTCATGCCGCAGAGGGTGATTTCTCCGGTTTTGACCTTTCCGACATTAAGTCCCCAGCTGCATTTTTCAGCCTTGCCTTTTGAGAGCATCTTGTGATCCTGAATTTCGCCGGGAAGTTCCATCAGCTCGGCGGGAAGCGGACCGCAGTGGAAGAGGATGCACTTGTTCGGTTCGTCTCCGTAGTTGTTGTTGAGATCGAGACAACCGGATGAGAAACCCGAAGCAGCGGCAAGAGCGCGCATAGCGACAGCGTTCGACACATCCGTCTCGCAAGCAGAAGCGATACCTCTATGGTTGAGCAGACCAATCACAACACAGGGCGTTATGCCGAGAATACCCTGAAGCTCTGCCCAGCATCTGATTGCGATCGCGTCGAGCTTATCGCCATCAATGATCGATTCAAGAGCAGCACCGAATTTCGCGATAACAGTATCTCTTCCGGCGGGCGCGCAACCGAAATCTGCAACGGCATTAATATCCGCTTTCCATTTCAGAACTGCTGCGTCATCATCCGAAAGCTTGTTATACAACGAGAGAACTGCGGTAAGATCATAGGTTTCAACGTCTACGCCGTGTCTTTCCAGAACCGTTTCATCATAGCGAACTGATTTAAAAGCGGAGGTACGCGCACCGATAACGCCGACCCTCATTCCCGAAAGCGCCTTTACAACACGGCAGGTAGCTGCAAACTTTTTCAGTTCGGAAACAAATTCATCGGTGTCGGGTGCTACGGTAAACGGAGTATAGTCGGTATATTTGATTCCCATTTGCGTGAGAACGCTTGTAAGAGCAAATTTACCGCAGAAAGCGTCACGGCGATGCTCAAAATCCATATTACCGAGCTGATCCGGATAAGCCTGAATAAGAACAGGAACATCTATGCCTCGCAGAGCAGCCTTTATTCCGTTTTCGTCACCGAAGTTTGGAAGACATACTACAAGACCGTCGTATTCGCCGCGGTGACCGGCAAGAAACTGGCGGTAAAGATTTCCGTCAGAGGTAGATTCCACCGCGTTGTATTTGGTTTTTCCTTCTTCAAAGGTAAGACATTCGATTTCAGCCTTTGCAAACGCGGACTTCATTTCAGTATATGCTGCGTCTATTACACTGCTTGGAAAAAAGCCTCTGTTTGCCACGAGAAGCGCAAGTTTCATTTTATGACCCCCACATATCAATTATGTTACAGATTTTATTTCAGAAAACAGTATCTCTTTTTCTGAAACCAGTCAAAAAACATCATAGTTTGTTATATATGTTATCATGAATTCAGGCTATTGTCAAGCTTTTGCCTAAAAGTTATACAGCTTTTAAAATGTGTCTTCACATCGCCATAGCAGACAATAAACATCCACATTTTTGCCTGAAATTTTCATCCAACTGATGTATAATCCAATTATTCTCCGATAATAGGTTTGTTCTTCCGTGTAACAAATATCGATGCAAAATCCGTATCAACCCAATTCAAAACCGTCAGTCCCGCGTCTTCAATATATTTCACTGTCACGTCCTTTGCGTCCGGATATATTCTGATTCTTCGATTACCGGTATCTATAAACCCGCTCAGATTTTTATCAATCGAGAGAACAAATCTGCCTGCATCGTTTAAAAGACCTGCTATCTTGTTTATCGTGCTCCGCTTGTCCTCAATATGCATAAACGTAATCGAGGAATAAATCACATCAAAGGTACAGTCAAATTTATACGTCAGAAAGTCACCGCAAATCAGCTTGACATTTATATTGCCGTCAAGATTTTCCTCTGCACGTTCAACGGTTTTCTGAGAAATATCTATGCCGCAGAACTTACCGCACAAAGGCGCTGTACGAACAGCAAGTCTGCCGGTTCCAACCCCGATCTCAAGAACAGATTTGTTCTTGTTATTTTGAATTGTATATCAAATAATTTAGTCATATCTCAGCACTAAATACAAACAATCTGTATACTCTTAGCTGTTTTCTTTAAACATAATAAAAACATGCACCATATTGCATAATCATACTTCAAATATGAAATATATATGGACGTAAATAACCAGGTTAATTATGATAACGATACATTTTGATCTGTCAACTATTACTTTATAAGCTAAACAATGAATCGTTAATCTGAAACCATAAAGCTTTTCTCAAAATTTTACCTTTCAAATAACCGATATATTTTAACAAAAATTGTCGGTTATTTTTTAATCATTTATACTTTAACTTGCAATTAACACATTAATAATATATAATTATAATAAAGTACCGATAAAATATCTTATAAAAACAATTGCATATTATTTAAACTGCCTTTCAAAAATTAATTTTATAACGGGTGATATAAAATGAGAAAAAAGAAATTCAGATTTACAGAATTGATAAGAATTGCTTATAAAGAAACAAAGAGAAGTTCTCTTGCAATTTATCTTATACTGAGATTTTTGGTTATTGCGTGTCTGATTCTTCAAATAATAAGAGGAGATTTAA
>ENA-UOJO01004313-UOJO01004313.1-human-gut-metagenome-genome-assembly--contig:-P57-NODE-4313-length-12372-cov-5.400585_pt1 | contig 12372 bp, 15 predicted proteins | sample MGYA00242351_ERZ723898 | MGnify/ENA metagenome assembly ERZ723898 | reverse complement strand
GAAAAAGGCGACAAAGGCGACACCGGCGCAACCGGAGCCAAGGGCGAAAAAGGCGACAAAGGCGACACCGGCGCAACCGGAGCCAAGGGCGAAAAAGGCGACAAGGGTGACGCCGGCGTCGGTATTGTTTCCATTGTGAAGACTGCCACGAACGGCAATGTGGACACATACACGATCACTTTTACGGACGGTACAACCACGACGTTTGAAATTACCAATGCTTATGCTGAAACGCAGGAAGTTACCGAAGGGCTGGACTTCTATCCTCTGGCTGACGGAACGTATGGGGTAAAAGCAGGTAGAGCCCAGTATCTTGCCGATATAGTAATTCCTTCAACGTACAAAGGGAAAACGGTAACGCAGATTCTGCCCAGGGCTTTTCAGTATTCATACATCAAAACCATTACGATTCCTGACACAGTGACGAGCATCGGTTCAGGTGCGTTCTCCTATTGTTATTACTTGAAAGATGTCTATATTACAGATATTGGAAAATGGTGTGGTATCTCTTTTGAAGATTGGTCTGCAACCCCGCTTAACTATGCACACAATCTTTATTTGAACGGAACACTCATTACAAATCTTGTTATTCCCAACGGCGTGACGAGTATCAGCAATTTTGCGTTCTCAGGCTGCACGGGCTTAACCGCTGTTACGATTCCCGACAGCGTGACGAGTATCGGTAGGAGCGCGTTCTCGGGTTGCGCCAGCTTGACCTCTATCACGATCCCCAACAGCGTGACGAGCATCGGCGGGGGTGCGTTCTTGGGCTGCACCGGCTTGACATCTATCACGATCCCCAACAGCGTAACGAGTATCGGAGGTTCTGCGTTCTTGGGCTGCACCGGTTTGACCTCTATCACAATTCCCGACAGCGTAACGAGTATCGGCATGAATGCGTTCGCCGATTGCACCGGTTTGACCTCTATCACAATTCCCGACAGCGTAACGAGCATCGGCGCGAATGCGTTCTATGGCTGCACAGGCTTGACCTCTATCACGATTCCCAACAGCGTAACGAGTATCGGCGAGAATGCGTTCTACGGTTGCGCCCGCTTGACATCAATCAAATTCCAAGGAACAAAAGCACAGTGGTATGCGATAGAAGGGATTAACGGGATTGGTGTTCGTTGTACCGTCTATTGCACAGATGGAAATATCACCATATAAGGACACCATCCAGCCGCCTGAAAGAGCTGTCGGTGCGGCTCCGCCGGCGCTCCTCCGCGTCAATCCGGGACACACAGAAGGGCGTGGGCTTTTCAGCCCATGCCCCGGCGCACTGCCCCGGCATTTCTGCAACTACTCATTCCCGCAGATGATGGTAATTTCTGTAATTCACAGAAAATTCCGTGATTTTTTTCAAAAGCTCTTGACAAGCGCGCGGGAATCTGCTATAATGTGGGGCGTTGGTGAGCAATGCGGCATCGCCAAGCGGTAAGGCAACGGACTCTGACTCCGTCATTACCAAGGTTCGAATCCTTGTGCCGCAGCCAAAAACTCCCGCGCCTCGGTGCGGGAGTTTTACTTATCTCCTCCTTTCTTTTCACTTACGGCGGGAGGTTTGGCAAAGTAATAAGGAATAGTGAAGAAGTTCTGCAATTCTGAGGTGTTTATGGAAAAAACTTTGACCGATGCCTTTCTTGAAAAGATGAAAACGAGCATTCTGCTAAGAGTACTGGTTGTGGTTGTCGGTGTTGGTGTCGGTTTGTTTGCGTTTATCTTGCCGATCCGGAATTATGTTCCGGTTGCCCGCGAGGACGCAGAGGTTTATGTCGGCTATTTTGAGAAATTGGAATCGCTAAGGAATTTCCGAACAGTTTGTTTCCAGGACGGAGCCGAATACGAGCTTTACCCCCACACCATACCGAAGGAGCTTCTCAAATCTTTTGAAACTATGGAGAAGGGCACAAAGCTGTTTTTGCTTGTCAATCCGAACAGTCACTGTATTGCGGAAATCCGAACCGAAACGGAAGAGCTTCTGAATTTTGAAATTTCACAGCAAACCACTTATAATTACTACAAGGGATACGTCTGGATCGGCGCATTTATGTGCATTGCTCCCATCATCATTATATTGCTTCTGGGGCTTGAAAAGAAAGCAGAGAAAAAAGAAACCGCCCGTCAAAAAAGCAAAAAAGCTAAGATCAAGGACGGGGCACACCACGTTGATACGCCGCCCCTGCGGAATGCAGACAAAGTAAAAAAAGAAAAAATCTTATTGAGTGCAAACGTTAAAGATTTTTGCGTCATGTATCGTCGTATCAGATCCGTCAACGAATTAGTCGTCAATGGAAAAGTATATGACGAAATGAAAGCCGTGATTGAATTTCCCCATAATCTGTTTGCAAACATCGGCGGTCATACCATTGAAGCCGGTTATTCGGATTCCTCCAACAGTTATATTCGTTTCGACGGTCAAACAATTGCCGAGAAGAAACGCTTACTTTGAACCAATCTCCGCCCCAAAACGACTTGCCGTAGAACCTTACCCTTGTAGCTGCCCGTTTTGATGACAGAAAGCGTGATGATTTAACGCACCTTCTGCCTGTTCAAAAGATATCATGGCTTCGAACCCCCGAAATCCCACGATTTCGGGGGTTTTTCTCGCGTTTTTATAGCAACTTCCAAAATAGCAGTCACCCTTGACAACTACAGCAAAAAGTGGTACAATATGTCACAAGGATATGAGCAAAATGGACAAAAAGCTGCACAATGAAGGGTAGAAAGTAGCTGCTGAACGGCGAGGACAAACAACACATATCACGCCGCAGGCATAGAGCTGCGGTATCTGCCGCCGTACAGCCCCGATATGAATCCGATTGAGATGCTGTGGTCGAAGGTAAAGGCGCTTTTGCGCGTCAGTCAACAGGATTGCGTCGGCTGGTTTAAAGCCGATGGATATTGCCTGTAATTTTGGGAATTGCTGTAACTTCGAGGTTGAGGATTACCATACTTATTATGTAGGTAGTTGGTCTGTACTTGTTCATAATAGGTGCGAAAAATACTATAAGGCAACGAGAACAGATGACGGAATAAAACAAGGTGCCGAAATAACAAAAAAGCAAGCATTAAACAGACTGCGAAACGGCAAAGATGTCTTTGTAAATACAAAATCAGTAGCCAAGAGTCTTGCCAAGAAAGCATTTGGAAATGCCAAAGTGTACTCTGAAATTCACCCCACAATTCCCAATGCGATGAATCATTTTCATGATGGTGCAAATCATATATATCACATTTTTTATTGGTGAAGTCATCCACTAATATTCAATGAATAGGAATAACAATATGCAATATTTTCCCACTTGGTATTGGACGAAAGGATTACATGATGCCGTTATAAGAAAAATATCATTTCGAACACTCGATTATGATTACAGACAGGCGAGACCGATCCGCAACTATCTTATTATGGAACTTGATTCACGAAATGCGTTATTTGACACAGAAATCGTTGCAATTAAGTTTTACAATGCTAAAGTAGTTGCCGGGGATACAGACATTTGCGGATATTGGTGGTTAAATGATGAATTGTCTTGTGAGGTGAAAAAATACACCCTTACGATTCATGTTGCCAAGAAAAAGGGGGAGAATATACTGCTGCAAATATCATTTGATAGTGCAGAGGTATTGAGACATCCTTAAATTATGTATGCGGCGATTTATTTTGCGAAACCATCCAAGGTGGCATTACAAAGCTGCGATGTCGTAGAATGAAAAGCTCAAAAGACGAATCAACGATCCCCGCCCCAGCTATATTATAGCAACTTCCAAAATAGCAGTCACCCTTGACAACTACAGCAAAAAGTGGTACAATATGTCATAGGGAGATGAGAAAAATGGGCAAAATGCTGCACAATGAAGCCAGAGAGTTGTTGGTCGAGAGCTACGAAAAAACACACAACGCCGAGGAGATCGCAAAAATATTCGGCGTGAACAAGTATACTGTCTACCATTGCCTAAAACAGTCTCCTGTGCGCTTTTGTGCGTCAGTCAACGGGATTGCGTCGGCTGGTTTGGCGCGGATGGGCATTGCCTGTAATTTTGAAAGTTGCTATAGGTTGCCAGTGCATGGCTCCTGCTCTGACAGGTGTTGCCCAAGGAACAATCAGTACAGTTATGTATGCTGCTACCGAAAAGATTGCTTACGATAGAAATCCTTCTCTTAAGGAAACACTTAAGGTAAAAAATTGTTTCAGTCGGCATGGTTCTCTTTCTCCACTTAATAAATCATTTTGGTGATTGTTATGAGCACAAAACTTTTATTTTTCAGTGCCGAAGCACGGCATCCTGCTGGCAAGTATTTGATGAATTTAATCTATCCCATTGGAGTGGAATTCAACAAAAGGTTTCTCAACAAGTATTCGGGCGATAAACTTGACAACATTACGATCATTTTTATCTGCACAGATGAAGAGATGCTTTCTGATGGATTCTACCAAGAAAGGCGCTACATTTCATGGAAAAACAAATACGCCGATATTCGTCTGATAATTCCATATTTGCAATTCATCAATGCGGATAATGACACGCGGAAAAAGATGATGTGGGATGTAATTGAACGATCTCTGGATTATATTCGTAAACGGAAAGCCTTTGTAGGTATTGATGAATTAGAGAGAGACTTGCATACCGTGTATTGGTCGGTCTGATTTGATTGAGGATGCCGCTATAAGCGGCATCCTTGGAGAAGAAACAGTTCTCTGGAAATTGTACAGTTGCCCCAAATGAGATTGAGAAATGGGTTCATGTAAAGGTGAATGGGGAAGAGATCACCTGTACGCCTATGCACCCGTTCTATGTCCCCAAGAAGGGGTGGACAAGTGCCATTGACCTCAGAGCCGGTGATATTCTCGTTATGCTCAATGGTGAGTATGTCGTTGTCGAACAGGTTCAGCATGAGCTGCTTGAAAGTCCAGAGATAACATATAACTTCGAGGTTGAGGATTATCACACTTATTATGTCGACGAAGATCAGGTTTTAGTACATAATGAATGCAAACCTAAAAGTGCTGGTAATATGCAAAAGCAAGTAGAGGCTGGTCAAGCACTAAAGGGAGTAGATGCCGTGCACAAAGCTCATACCTTGCCTCACGGAAAACCACACGTTCATCTTTCAGATGGTACATCACTAAATTATGATGGAACCATCCATGATAAATTGGGTGGAATTACCAAACTTACGAGAGCTATACGAAATTGGTTGGAGAAAAACGGCTGGAAAGGTAATTAATCTTATGAATTTGTACGGATATTCATTAGCGGAAGACTCATCAACCCCTATGCAATTAACCGAAGCATCAATAGAATGTTCATTTGAAGAACTTGATGAAATAATTGACTTTTTGACTAACAAACGCATTGAATTAATTGACTGGGCTCACACGCGAGATGTGTCTATACCTATTCAACCAGATGATTATGCCGAATTGCACCCGTTATCTTTGGATAACAGTAACCGGTTGCTGTTTTTAGTTAACTTAGAAAGTCTAATAAAGAAACATTAAACCTGTTAGTTGTATTAATATAAACCGACTCACACGCAGATGACGGTGTAGTATGGGCAACCGACGAAGAAACGGGTGAGGATGCGCTCAAACCCGTAGTTCAAACTTTCCGGAACGAAACAACTGAGTGGATTCATGGGCACACCGTACAATTACAACAATTAGGCATAGTAAAATATGCGCTGTGTATCGGACCGCCCTCATGGTTAGAATGGGGTTCGAAAGACTATTATGATAAGCCACGGGAGGTAACAGCTGATCTTTTTGGAGGCGTTCAAAGCCGAGAAGCGTCTCGTAGTGATAAGGCGGATGCCTTTCATTACCTTTGGCTTAGCAAACAAGTGGGACCTTTTGCTTGGCGAACAATTGATTGAGGGGGATATATGAAAAAATTCATGAATTTACTGTTTTTTGTCATTATATTTAGCGTTTTTCTTTTTTCTTCGTGTGGCTATTGCAAAGAGATTGACTATTATTCCGATCGCAATAACTATATTGTTGCAACTGGTGTTGTGGATTTCATTAATTTCACGGATGATAAAGATGGAAGATCAAGCAATCGGTTATATATTGGCTTTTCAGATATATCAGAAAAGTTTGAGGATAATTGTTTTGTGGTTATTGGAAGGAATATGGATATCGTATTAGAAAACGGAATTGAAACAAAATTAAATGTAGGCGACAAAGTAACATTTGTAGCTGCACCGAAGGTTTTTGGGGATGGATATGTCCTTCCAATTGTTTCAATGACAATTGATGAAGAGGAGTTATTAGGATTTGACGAAGGATATCTGAATTTACTTGAATGGCTAAAGAATGGTTCTAAATAGCTTTATATGAGCGTTTTTAATACCTTGGTTTTCCAGCACAGTTCGGAACCCACTTCCTTGTGTATCTCTATGACGAAAGCGGCGCTCCCATTGGATTGCAGTACCGAAACAAGACCTATGGAACGTATACATTTGACACCTACTACTTCGAGAAGAACCTGCAAGGGGACATCATCGCCATCTACGCGGAAAACGGAACCAAGATAGGCTCGTAGAGAACTCCATGTTGAATGGGGGGAAACTGCCGCATGGAATTGCACTCGATTTAACATATTTGATTTAGCTGAAAATATTTATGATAAGATTATGGGGTGGTGAAGATGAAATATATTCAATGTATTTTTACAATCATTTTGGTACTACTATTACTATTTAACGGAGGCGTAGACATTTTAGCCGTGGATATGGGGTTTTCTACTGAATCAATGTCAGAAGATGAGATAGAGACATTTCTAAAAAATGTAAATATATCCATATTGGAAAATGAGCCATCCAAAAAAGCAATTGATTGTTTTGATGTCAATGAAAATGGCGAAATAGCTATTGGCAGTAGTGATTTTGAAAACCAAACAGTATGTGTTTATACGAACGATGGGGATTTTATATTTGGTTACAGCTTTGAATGCACCGGGAACTTCGGCATTGAACTGGATAAGGATGTTATAAATCTCTATTTTGTTCGCAGTGATGTCGCAGTCACCATTAATCCCACAGGTGAAATTGAGCGTGTTTGTAGAATTCAAAACACAGCCGAAAACAATTCCTATTGGAATAATTGTGTTTTTGCAACCAAACGGAGAATCGGAGATACCGAATACACGCTCAAAAATGACATGAAAATATTCAATGTATTTGCATCATCATATTCTCAGTTAATCACTACAAGCCCAAACGGCGAAGAGAGTATTATATATGACGTGAATTCAGCTGAATTTGTAAAAACGGCGTTGGCATTTACTGGCGTTCTTATATTCGTCGGTCTTGTTGTATCTGTTGTTATTTTGCAATTCATCAAGCTAAAGCGCTGTGCTAAAACATCATAAACATCTTACCAGCAAGTATCGCGTTGGCACATTGTAAAATGAAGTTGCAGTAATCTGAAAAATCCGTAGCGAAGATTCCATGACAGAATTGTAGACAAAGCAAATCCGAGTGGAATCCTCGCTATGGATGGCATCCGAACCGCCAAGACAAACGGCAGTACGATCCACCACTACACGCTGAACGGCTCCCAAGTCGTCACCGAGACATGGACGACGAAGAGCAGTAGTGGCGCGGAGACCCCGAACCACTTCCTTGTATACCTCTATGATGAGAACGGCGCTCCCATCGGGTTGCAGTACCGAAACAAGACCTATGGAACGTATACGTTTGACACCTACTACTTCGAGAAGAACCTGCAGGGGGACATCGTTGCCGTCTACAACCAAAGCGGATCGTGGCTTGCCGGTTATGTATACGATGCATGGGGAATGGCAACCATTTCGGTTGCGAGCAGGGCAACTGAAACAGAAAAACTTCTTTTCAACACCTATAACCCCTTCCGGTACCGTGGATACTACTATGATTCCGACCTTAAGATGTATTACCTCGGAAGCCGTTACTACAATCAGGAATGGGGCAGATTCCTCAACGCGGACACAAGCAGTGTTCTTACAGCTTCTCCCACATCATTTACCGATAAGAATCTGTTTGCTTACTGCGATAATAACCCCGTTGCACGTACCGATGACGGCGGTGAATTCTGGCATATTGCCATCGGTGCTGTAGTTGGTGCAATTGGCGGAGCAGTCTCCAGCATTGTTTCTCAGGCAGTTAGTGGTGAAAAGATCAACTGGAAGGCAGTTGGTATCTCCGCTGCAGGCGGTGCTGTAAGCGGTGCAATCACAGCTGCTTGTCCGTGTATGGCTCCTGCTTTGACAGGCGTTGTGCAAGGAACGATTAGCGCGGCTACTTATGCTGCTACCGAAAAGATTGCTTACGGTAGGAATCCTTCTCTTAAGGAAACACTTAAGGTAGGTATTACAAGCGGCGTTATGGCGGGCGGAATGCAGTTTGTCGGACAAAAGCTTGGTAAGATCCAGTGTTTCATAGCAGGGACGCTGGTGGCAACCAAATCCGGGCTTGTACCGATTGAAGACATCCAACCCGGCGACCTTGTATGGGCAACCGATGAAGAAACCGGCGAGACCGCACTCAAGGAAGTTGTTCAGACCTTCCGCAATGAGACCGAGGAATGGGTTCATGTAAAGGTGAACGGTGAAGAAATTGTTTGCACTCCGACGCATCCTTTCTATGTACCGCAAAAAGGTTGGACGGAGGCTATACAGCTCCGTGCCGGGGACAGATTGCAACTGCTCAACGGTGAGTATATTGTCGTGGAGCAGGTTCAGCATGAACTTTTGGAAAACCCTGAAACCACATATAACTTTGAGGTTGAGGATTACCATACTTATTATGTCGGCGACGAGCCGGTATTGGTGCATAATTCCTGTAGAGGGAATGCAGTAAAAAAAGCATGGAAAGCTGAAGCTGAAAATGTTAAAAATGGGGGAACTGGGATCACTAGGCTTTGGTCACCGGATGAACAGGCACAATTACTATCTAAAGGAAAAGTTAGTGGATATGTTGGCCACCATATGAAAAGCGTTAGTGGTTACCCCGATCTTGCAGGAAATGCAAACAATATACAGTTTTTGACATGGGCCGAACATTTTAGAGCTCATTCATTTAATTGGCGAACAGTTACACATGGCTTTTTTGAATATTGGAAATGAGGTATGTATGCTAAAAATAGGAGATTGGGTTACACAATACCGGAAGGGTTTTTGGAAAATTGTTGATCTCAAGCCAAAATATGCGGAAGAAGATTATTATGATGATAAAGGTAATCTTCACAAAAAAGGAGAACTTGTAAGCTCATGGGCATTGATGAAAAAGGGGTTTACGCCCAAAATGAAATTTATGCTTGACTCCGATGTTTGCGATTTCAAATGGTGTAGATTGATTCCACCTGATATCGCTGAAGAGATAAATAAATACTTCAAGGAGCATCCAAAAGATCATGATAAATTTTCTTCTTTACCGTTCATAGATCATCCGGCTGTCAGTACATCATGGTTGCATTTAACGTCGGAACAAGTGACATCTTTTGAAAAGGTCATTCAAGAACTTCCCATACAATTTACGCAGAATTATGCAATGCAATGCTTTGAAAAACATGGTCTAAAAGAATGTTTCTCATTGCCTCCGGCCAATTATAGATTTGTATGTTGGCACACATTATGGGAACTCGACGAAGATTGTAATCCACTTTACAAAAATCCGGAATTGAAGTGTGATTAAGCAGTGTAGAGTTATAAAAAGCAAAGCCCCATTAATCTACCGCCCAAGATGGCACTGCTCATTTGCGGTGCCATCGACCGGAAACAACTTTTCTCAAGGAAGTTGTTCAGCTATTCCGCAACGAAACCGAAGAATGGGTTCGTGTAACCGAAGAATGGGTTCGTGTAAAGGTGAACGGTGAGGAGATTACCTGTACACCGGAGCACCCGTTCTATGTTCCCGAGAAGGGTTGGACAAGCGCAATTGACCTCAGAGCCGGTGATATTCTCGTTATGCTCAATGGCGAGGATGTTGTTGTAGAACAAGTACAACATGAACTGCTTGAGAGCCCGGAGACAACATATAACTTCGAGGTTGAGGGGTTCCATACATATTATGTAGGCGACACAGAAGTGTTGGTGCATAATATGTGCGCCAAGAAAAGGGATATTCGGCAAGTTGAACAAGCGGCTAGAGAATTGAAAATGAATGACCATCAACGCCATGCATTTGGGGATTACATTGAATCCTTGAAATGGGATTTGCCCAATGATAAGAATTTTTCATATAAAGAACTTATTGAAATAGGAAAAGCTTTCTTGGAGGCTATCAACGATGATTGATGTATTCTTGTACTTTGGAATAGATAGTGAGAAAGACTTGTCGGACATTACATCTATTCTTAATGTGGAACCCTCTGTGCAGTGCAACGCAGAGAGCCTTGTTTTTCGAACACTTGGTTTACAGGCTCAACGCCGTTCTTGGACATTAAAAGAGCAGTTGGTTAATAATGGGGTTAAACAGATGACCATCGACGATTTTTTTAAGAAATATCCATCCATACTTGAAAAGAAAAATTTATTAAGCCAGATGGGGAAGATGCGAATAAGGCTGTCCATAATATCCTTGTACGGACAATTTCTCTATCATCTGACACCGCAGGAGACTGAAGTCTTGTCTGTTTTGAACATACCGGTTGAAATATCTGTCTTTTCTTATGGGAGATGTGAGGAGTGATGCATATATTTATATGGGTATCTCGTTTGACAAGGCAGGAAACCGTACAAGTCAAACGACATATAATTACACCATAGGCACACCGGGTAACGCAACCGCGACCGAGTCTTACAATTATACCGGCGACCGGTTGACACAGGTCGATTCGACGGTATATCAGTATGGTGCCATCGGAAACCCCACCACCTACAACGGGTATACGCTGGAGTGGAACGGTCGCAAACTCATGGAGATGTCCATGAACGTGGGACAGTTCCTGCATACCTTCGCGTATAACGCCGATGGCATCCGAACCGTCAAGACAAACGGCAGTACGATCCACCACTACACGCTGAACGGCTCCCAAGTCGTCACCGAGACATGGACGACGAAGAGCAGTAGTGGCGCGGAGACCCCGAACCACTTCCTTGTATACCTCTATGATGAGAACGGCGCTCCCATCGGGTTGCAGTACCGAAACAAGACCTATGGAACGTATACGTTTGACACCTACTACTTCGAGAAGAACCTGCAAGGGGACATTATCGCCATCTACACGGAGAGCGGAACCAAGATAGGCTCGTACACATACGATGCGTGGGGCAACTGCACGGTTTCCATCGAGTCGGGCACGGCAACGATTCAGAAGCGGATTGTCCGCACGCTCAATCCGTTCCGATGTCGGGGGTATTACTACGATACGGACACGGGGCTGTACTATCTGCAAAGCCGGTATCGAGAGGGTGCTGAGGAAGCAGGGTGGAGATACTATTGGGATGTTATAAGACCGCCAATGATTGTTTGTTAAAGGGAGGGGCTAATGATTACAAGGAATATGGCTTTGCGCATGGCTGTTTTTATCGTTTGTCTGTCTATCATTTTTCCACTGTGTGCTTGCGAACCTCATGGTTACAGTGGCTCGGATATGGATCTATACAGCGTGACCCACAACTCCTTTCCTATGACAGATTACTATGAAACCATCACGCCGATGGACACCGATGCTTATGGAAGGGTGCTGTTCGAATATCGCACAAGTATGGCTTTGTTTTATGATACTGAGGACGGATTCGTATACGCGTATATGGTCATGCAAAGAAGTGACGAGGACACTTGCTCCTATTATAATTTGGAATGTTGCATGCTTTCAAAATCTCAACTATCCGGAAATGAGGAGAATTTGGCCAGTCTGAAGGAGAAGAATGATTGGGGGAAACCCTTGCAGGAAGCACTTATAACAACATCACCATTGAAAAGAAAATATTTGAGCATTGACGAAAGCGAACTGGACAAAATTGCTCGGATGATGGGAATTCGTGATAAGTATCAGTGTGGAAGTTTTTCATCTGATCCTCTGGGGGGAGAAGTAATTCTTTTCCGGGAATATGATGACGCGGACGGATTGGTGTATCATGATGCATATGCAGCTATACTGCCTTACGGATATGCAGGCGAAGCTGTACAGTATGTGAAGCTGGTCGATATTTATAACTATCCGGAAGAACTTGCTGTGTGGCTAAGGAAACACTGATTATAGCAACTTTCAAAATAGCAGTCACCCTTGACAATTGCAGCAAAGAGTAGTACAATATGTAACAGGGAGATGAGAAAAATGGGCAAAATGCTGCACAATGCAGGGTAGAAAGCAGCTGCTGAACGACGAGGACAAACAACACATATCACGCCGCAGGCATAGAGCTGCGGTATCTGCCGCC
>ENA-UOJO01004307-UOJO01004307.1-human-gut-metagenome-genome-assembly--contig:-P57-NODE-4307-length-12385-cov-7.505191_pt1 | contig 12385 bp, 9 predicted proteins | sample MGYA00242351_ERZ723898 | MGnify/ENA metagenome assembly ERZ723898 | reverse complement strand
ACTATAAACTCTAAACTAAATATCACCGTTCGGCGCGCATGGGATTGCTCAGGAAATCCTCGTAGGCGAGGCGTATGCCCTCGGGCAGCTCGGTGGTATAGGTCCAGCCCAGACGTGCGGCCTTCGACACATCGAGCAGCTTGCGGGGCGTGCCGTTGGGGCGTGTGGTATCCCAGAGTATGCGGCCCTTGTAGCCGACAACCTCAGCCACAAGCTCGGTGAGTTGCTTGATGGTGAGTTCCTTGCCCGAGCCGGCGTTGACCGTCTCGTTGCCGGAATAGTTGTTCATGAGGAACACGCAGAGATTGGCGAGGTCGTCCACGTAGAGGAACTCGCGCAGAGGGCTGCCGTCGCCCCAGCATGTCACCTCCTCCAGGCCTGCTTCCTTGGCCTCATGGAAGCGGCGTATAAGGGCCGGAAGCACGTGCGAGTGCTCGGGGTGGTAATTGTCGTTGGGGCCGTAAAGATTGGTAGGCATCACGGAAATATAATCCGTGCCGTACTGGCGGTTGAGGTATTCGCAGTATTTCAGGCCGGAGATTTTGGCAAGGGCGTATGCCTCGTTGGTCTGCTCGAGCGACGATGTGAGCAGGCAGCTCTCGGGCATGGGCTGGGGAGCGAGGCGCGGATAGATGCACGACGAGCCCAGGAACTCGAGCTTCTTGACGCCGTTGCGCCATGCGGCGTGTATGACGTTCATCTCAAGCATCATGTTGTCGTACATGAAATCGGCGAGCGCCGACTGGTTGGCGACGATGCCGCCCACCTTGGCGGCGGCGAGGAATACGTATTCGGGCTTCTCCTCCTCGAAGAAACGGTTCACGGCCTCCTGGTTGATGAGGTCGAGTTCCTTGTGGGTGCGGGTGATGATATTGTTGTAGCCCTGACGGCGAAGCTCGCGCACGATGGCGGAGCCTACCATGCCGCGGTGGCCGGCTACGTAGATTTTAGAATCTTTTTCCATAACTTTCTATATCTGTATAGGTTGGATGGTTTTCTGTCAGAATGAATCCTTGCGGCGGATTTTGATGGGAATGACACCCTCCTCGGGAACGCTATCGACCACAAGGGCCAGATGGCCGCCGCCTCCGGCGCCGAGCATCTTCCAGGCGAGCGCACGGTCGCGCCACGCGTCGATGAACTCCTGCACGCCTGGCTGCATCATGCCCGGGAACATAGCCACCTGCGCGTTGAACGAATCGCGGAACGCACCGGCGAAGGCCGTCAGGTCGCGGGCCATGATGGCGTCCCAGCAGCGCGCGGCGGCACCGGTGAGCGCCGCCACCTTGGCCGGAGTGATGTCCTTGCCCTCCACCACGGAGCAGCCGGGGCGGCGCGGGAACATGGGCACGAGGCATATGTGCTCCTCGAGCCACGAGAGAACGGCCTCGTCGTGACACGACTCGATGCGCGCGGGCCAGTAATGGCCGTCGTAGAAATGGCGGTTGAGGCCCGACATGCATATGCCTATGGCATCCTGCGCACCGCTGATGTGGCCCTTGTTCTCGGGGTCGTTCTCGAAGCAGAACAGCAGGCGGGCGAGCATTTCCTCGTTGTAGTTGGGAAGCTCGAAGGGCCATATCTTGCGGGCGGCGTTGCGTGTGGAGGTGGACATGCCGCCGCGCTCCATGAACTCCACCGTGGGCTCGATGCTGACCGTTAGCGCCCAGCCCGAGCCGTACTGCGACACGTAGGGCTGGTCGATCCACGTGCCGGCCAGGTCGACGCGGTAAGGCAGATGCGACTTCACGCCGGTGCGCAGCGACGTGGTGGAGCGCGCCGTTAGGCCCTCGTCGGGCACACGCTCCAGCTCCACATACTCGATGCCGCGGGCGGCGCACAGCTCGCGCTTGACGTCGCTGCCGCCGTCGCTGTTGACAACGAAAATATCGGGCTGCACCATGTTCATCGTCTCCACGAAGTCGAGCATGCCCGACCCGGGATTGATGTAGGCGTCCTTGACGTAGCGTATGCTCTTCACCATATAGAGGCGCTCCTTCTCGGAGTAGACCGTCTTGCGGTGCTTGAGGTCCTCGATGGTGGCGTCGGAGCCTATGCCCACGTAGAGGTCGCCGTACTGCGAGGCAGCCTTGAAGAAGGCCACATGGCCCGAATGGAGCATGTCGTAGCAGCCCGACACGAATACTTTTTTCTTAGGAGTGTTTTCCTGCATCGGATTTCAGAATTCCAAGTGAGTAGAGAAGAATGACGACAAAGCAGAGGGCCGACACCGCGAACGAGACGGATATGCCCGCCGCGTCCGAAACCCACGCCTGAAGCGGCGTGAGCAGCGCGCCGCCAAGGATAGCCATTATCAGGCCGGAAGCGGCAATTTTGGCGTCCTCGGGAGCTATGCCGTCGAGTGCTATGCCATAGATTGTGGGGAACATCAGCGACATCGCGGCCGAGATGAGCACGAGGGCCACTATGGCTGCCATACCCGACGCGCCCATCACCACCAGCTTCAGCACGAGGGCCGACGCGGAAGCGGCGGCGAGCAGCCGCACGGGGGCGATGTACTTCATCAGCCACGTGAACACGAAGCGGAAGAAGGTGAAGCCGAGTATCGACAGCAGGAACACCGTGGAGGCCGACTTCTCCGCCAGCCCGAGCTCGTGCATGGCAAGGCGGATATTGAACGACCACACGCACGTCTGCACGCCCACGTAGAAGAACTGCGCCACGACGCCGTAGCGGTAGCGGCGTATGCCCCACAGGCGCCGGAAGCACTTCGCCACGCCGGAGGAAGCCGAACGGTCGCGGTCGCCGGGCATGCGCACCAGCGCTATCACGACGAGCAGCACGAGCAGCCCGAAACCTATGAGCATGTAGGTGCCGCTGACGGCGTCCAGCTCGTGCATCTGCACGGCGCGCAGCGCGTCGGCGTCCATGCCGGAGCGTTCGGCGGCGTCGGCGGCGTTAAGCTCGCCGAGGATGAAGTGGCGGCTGATGAGGATGCCGCATATGGCGCCTACGGGATTGAATGTCTGCGCGATGTTGAGTCGGCGCGTGGCCGATTCCTGCGGCCCCATGGAGAGGATGTAGGGATTGGCCGTGGTCTCGAGCACGGCGCAGCCCGCCGCCATGATGTATATGGCGAAGAGGTAGAACGCGTAGGATGCGGCCTGACCGGCGGGATAGAACAGCATGGTGCCGGCGGCATACATGGCGAGGCCGAGCAGGATGCCCGACTTGTAGCTGTAGCGCCGGATGAAGAGAGCCGCGGGCAGCGCGAAGCAGAAGTATGCTCCGTAGAACGAAAATTGCACGAGCGACGTCTGCACGTCGCTCATGCTCATTATCCGCTTGAAAGCCGCCAGCAGCGTGTCGTTCATGTTGTTGGCCATTCCCCAGACGAGGAAGAGCAGCGACACCAGCAGGAACGGCAGTCTGTAGCGTTTCATCAGGGCAGGCTTACTTCACGATGCCTTTCTCGAGATATTCGGCGAGGTTGGTGCGCACGCTCTCGCTGGCACGCTCTACGGCCACCTTTGCCATGTCGGCGTCGGTCATTATCTTGACGAGCTCGGCGAAGGAGGTCTTCTGCGGGTTCCAGTGCAGCTCGGCGCGGGCCTTGGTGGGGTCGCCCCAGAGGTTGACGACGTCGGTGGGGCGGTAGAAGTCGGGGCTCACCTCCACGAGCACCTTGCCGGTGGCTTTGTCGATGCCCTTCTCGTCAGCGCCTTCGCCCTGCCATTCAATCTCGATGCCCACGTTGTGGAAGGCCAGCGTGGCGAACTCGCGCACGGAGTGCTGCTCGCCGGTGGCGATGACGAAGTCCTCGGGAGTCTCGTGCTGGAGAATGAGCCACATGCACTCCACGTAGTCCTTGGCGTAGCCCCAGTCGCGGAGGCTGGAGAGGTTGCCGAGATAGAGTTTTTCCTGCTTGCCCTGGGCGATGCGTGCGGCGGCCAAGGTGATCTTGCGCGTCACGAAGGTCTCGCCGCGGCGCTCACTCTCGTGGTTGAAGAGGATGCCGGAGCAGCAGAACATGTTGTAGGCCTCGCGGTACTCCTTCACGATCCAGAAGCCGTACTGTTTGGCTACGGCATAGGGGCTGTAGGGGTGGAACGGCGTGTTCTCGTTCTGCGGCACTTCCTCCACCTTGCCGTAAAGTTCGGAAGTGGAGGCCTGGTAGATGCGGCATGTGTCGGCGAGGCCGCACTGACGCACGCCCTCAAGGATGCGGAGCACACCCACGGCGTCGACATCGGCCGTAAACTCGGGCGAGTCGAAGCTCACCTGCACGTGGCTCTGCGCGCCGAGATTGTAAATCTCGTCGGGACGCACTTTGTTGATTACCTGTATCACCGACATGGAGTCGCCCAGGTCGGCATAGTGCAGGTGAAAGCGGGGGTGGCCCTCAAGATGAGCGATACGCTCACGATAGTCTACCGACGAACGGCGTATGGTGCCGTGTACGTCATAGCCCTTTTCAATAAGGAATTCGGCGAGGAACGAACCATCCTGGCCGGTCACGCCTGTGATAAGTGCGGTTTTCATATTTCTTTTTTGCCTGTGTGTGATAAATATTTTACCGCCGCAAAGTTACGAATTTTTTATGAAAAAACCTTACAACAAACAGCTAAAAGACAGGGACATGCCGCGCATGCCCCTGAATTCGGATATTTAAAGGATAGATTTCCCCATCTGCGTCAGGCGATACTTTTGTTTTGAACTTGTGGGCTTGGAAGGATTGGACATTTCAATGTATTCAGCGGCTATTGCCGGATTCAATATATATCTTCTTAATTTATAAAGACTATCAACATTAAGGCGTTTTATCAACTCACCGGAGGTAATAGCTTCTCTGTTGAGTGTAAGGAACACTTTTGCGACATCCGAGATAAGCTCCAGTCTCTCGATCCGAGCTTTTTCCCAGACTTGTAAATAAACTTGTAAAATCAAATTTGCAAGTTGCGATATCAGCGCGTCAATATTCACAATATCAGCAATATAGACTTGAAAACCATCATTTCCAAGTTCCTTTTTAAGTTGATCAACAACCTCTTTCAAAACCAGATCCGCGCTCTCTTGATCAATAGCGCCGGTATTACTTAATTCAACCATATCATCCCGGCAAGGGATAGTCATAAGGAAATAAGTACGGTCGTCATCAGTCTCTATTATGGCAGGATTATTGCCATTGAGTTTCAGATGTTTCTGAATAGTCGGAATACCTGTAGCACGACCCTCAGTCAGCCCAAGTTCTTTCAAAAAATCACCGAGCCTACGGTTTCGGTATCGGCGCGCCTTGAGTTTCCTTGCCGCCTTTATTGCCTCAGCGCTTATAGAACGGTCAGGCCCGGCATAACTCAGTATGTCTATATGAGTTGGCTCTATTGTGATTTCTACGGGCTCTCGCTCCATATAATCACGGTGATACAAAGCATTCACGACTGCTTCTTCAAATGCCTGATAGGGATAGTTGAACACTTTGATGGATTTTTCGTCATCCAATGGCTTGGAAATTCTTTGTTTTATGACATTAGTGCGAAGATATGACAATGTTTCTTTGATTATTTTCGGTACTGGACCTGTAATTTTAGGAATCTCAAACATTACGTCAGGATTCTCGATACTGCCCTCCGGGAAATGCACAATATCAACTTGTGTTACAGGGAAAAAGCGTTCAGGATGTTCACTGAACATCATTGCCGCCACATTTTTGATCCGGCGATTCTCAACCGGTCCAACAAGCAAATCCATCTCGTCAAGTATCTCCATCATAGATTTGCGTCCAAACTCATCAACCAGTTTGCTGCCTACTGTTTTTAAGTGTTCGTATACCCTGATACTGGAAATATCATCTATTTTGATGCTATCATTTCCTCTTTCATCAAAAGGCACACGATTGGCAAGCTCCCGTACCTCATCCAGTATCTCACCTTTAGCCTCAATAGTAGATGATTTACTTCTGACATAAAACTTAGGCACAGACGTTCTGGCAACAACACTTTCCATTACAGAATACGGACGATTGATGCCCGCGGGCGCCCAAATCACAAGAATTATCTTGCCATCTACCACTTCAGGCGAGACTTTACAACTATATGTCGGTGATATTTTGGCATCATAACCTATCATATCTTTGAGAATTCTGTCAATCTCAGCTTCGGTAATACCCTTGACAGGGCGCTTTGCTATACCTTTTTCTTCCTCTACGCCCACAAGAATGTAACCTCCACCCGTATTCTCAAGATCCGTTGCAAAGGCGCAGATTGTGTGATAAATCTTATCCGGATTCCAACTCGCCTTAAACTCAATTCGATTGGATTCTATTCTTCTCTTGTTTAGCAATTCCTCTATATTGATCGGCAGCGCCATGCTATCTAAGGTAAATATGATGATTAGCAGTTTCTTATTTTTGTCTCACGTGATAATACCCTCCGTCATTATACGTCCGGAAACACAGACAACGATGAATCGGAATTAACAATCATGAACGCAAATTTAACGAACTATCTTCAAAATAGCAATGTATTATACATTTTTAATTATGAAAAAGAATTATACAGCAAGGTCGGCTGCCAGGAGTTTGACAGAAAGTTGTCGAAAAAGTTGCTATGACCTATTGGAGCGCATAATACAGGGACATGCCGCGCATGCCCCTGAATCAGCCATATTTTTCTACGGATTATCTGACGGAAAACTTGCGGCCGCGGGCGATGTACAGTCCCCCGGGAAGAACGGTGGCGGCAGCCTGCTCGTCGGCAAACTCACCCACGCAGATACCCTGCAGATTGTAGACCCTGACGGGCCCGGCGTCGGCCGGATCGACCGACACGACGGGTGCGGCACCGCTTTGACTCTCGGGGAGATGCTCATTGAACCATTCTATGTTGCGATGGATTATCCGCTTGATCCAGTTGACTCGGTAGTCCACGTCATGACTCGAATTGCCTGTCCAGCGGATATCATCGTTTTTCCAGGCTTCCCGCGTGGGCAGGAGACTGGCCTCTATCATGGCGTCCACCTGCGGGAGCTTGTCATAGACCTCGCTCCACACCTTGCGCACGGCATTGCAGAAGCTCTCGTAGCGGATAAGGCCGGTTATCCAGTGGGGTATGAAGTAGTACTCGGCTTTCAAGCGGAATGTGTAGTCGGTCTTCTCACGGTCATAGCTGGCAATGTCCCAGATGGGGCCGGCCACCCATTTTGCATCATCTTTCAGGTCCTTGTGTAGATAAAAGCTGCCGTTGAAGCCGTCGGGATTGTCCATGACTTCCTGAAGAATAAAGAAGCGGGCCATGCTCTCTGCGTCGATGTATTTCTCCCACTCGGCCGAGCTAAGGTCGTCGGAATATATCGCCGAATTGACCGCCGTGATTTCATCTGTGAGCCAGTCGCGCTGCTCGGCCGACAGCTCCTCGGGCGAATGATATGTGACCCTGAGGTCCCAGTCGCCGGTCTCGGGTATCTTTATCTGATATTCGTCATCGTAATTGTCAATCTCGACGAGCCATCCGCCCTTTATCAGCTCCGGGTCAGTCTCGCCGTCCGGCTGCTCGTGGATGTTGACGCGGTTCTTGTCGATGCGTACTGTCTCTGAAAGGAAATACATGCCGATATATTCATCGTTGAGCACGACCTCCACCGACCGGTAGCGGGGCGTCCATGCGAATCCCATCAGCGCGCCCAGTTCCATGCCGGCGGCATTGGCCTCCAGAGGCTTCAGCAAGGCCCAGTGTTTGTTCTTGGGCATGCCGAGCAGAGAGGTTTTCGATGCCAGTTTTATTTTATACGGCTTTTTGTCGCCGAGCCACGACGAGTTGCCTCTGCCGCGTATCTGCATTTCGGCCGGTTCAGCAGCCGAGCCGACAGATTCCATTCCCTCGGCGCCCATGGCGTCAAGCCAGTATGTGGCGTTGAGGTATTCGGTTTTCGATGTTATGGGCTGGTTGTTCTCGGTGTGAATATACAGCACAGGCAGCGTGCCGGAGCAATTCACTTCAGCAGACCGATGGGGGGGGTAAATTGTGCTGTCGCACAGATGTTTACGCCAAGTGTCAGCAGCATAGCAACAGCGTAACTGAAAAAAGTTTTTGACATGTGTTTTTCCTGTATTTGCATAATTTCATATATCGGGAACAAATTTACGAAAAAAACGCCATAACTCCACAACCGCGTTGCCAAAAGGGCATAATACGGCAACCCCGGCTGCATGCGCTGGGCGCGGGCAGCCGGGGTTGAAAGGATGGGGCCGGTTAGCTTATTCGCTGCACTTGGCCTTGATGAACTCGCGGTTGAGGCGAGCGATGTTGCTCAGGGAGATGTTCTTGGGGCACTCGGCGGCGCAGGCACCGGTGTTGGTGCAGTTGCCGAAGCCGAGTTCGTCCATCTTGCGCACCATGGCGCGCGCACGGCGCTTGCGCTCCACCTGTCCCTGGGGCAGCAGTGCGAACTGGCTCACCTTGGCCGATACGAAGAGCATGGCCGAGCCGTTCTTGCAGGCGGCAACGCATGCGCCGCAGCCGATGCAGGTGGCGGAGTCCATGGCCTCGTCGGCGATAGCCTTGCTGATGGGGAGGCTGTTGGCATCCTGGGCGCCGCCGCAGTTGAACGACACGTAGCCGCCGGCCTGCTGTATCTGGTCGAAGGCGTTGCGGTTGACGGCAAGGTCGCGGATGACGGGGAAGGCAGCCGAGCGCCAGGGCTCGATGGTGATGGTGTCGCCGTCGTTGAACTTGCGCATGTGGAGCTGGCAGGTTGTGATGCCCTGCACGGGGCCGTGGGGATGGCCGTTGATATAGAGCGAGCACATGCCGCAGATGCCTTCGCGGCAGTCGTTGTCGAAGACTACGGGTTCCTCGCCCTGCTCCACCAGGTGCTGGTTGAGCATGTCGAGCATTTCAAGGAAGCTGGAGCCTGTGCTGACGTTGTCCAGGTGGTAGTCGACGAACTGTCCCTTCTCTTTGGGGCCACGCTGACGCCAGATTTTCAGATTTACGCTGATAGTATGTTCCATTGTATTGTTGGTTTTGAGAGTAGGGATTACGACTTGTAGTTGCGGGTCTGCACCTGAATGGCCTCATACTTGAGGGGCTCCTTGACGAGGATGGGCTTGACGCCTTCGCCGGTGTACTTCCAGCAGCTGACGTACATGTAGTCCTTGTCGTTGCGCTTGGCCTCGCCGTCCTCGGTCTGGTACTCCTCGCGGAAGTGTGCGCCGCAGCTCTCGTTGCGGTTGAGGGCGTCGATAGCCATCATCTTGGCTATCACCAGGAAGTCCTCAAGGCGCAGAGCCTTCTCGAGCTCGGTGTTGAGGTCGTCGGCACTGCCTACGATGCGGAGGTCGCTGTAGAATTCCTTGCGCACTTCCTCAATCTCGCCGAGAGCTTTCACGAGGCCCTGGAGCGTGCGGCCCATGCCCACGAGGTTCCACATCACGTGGCCGAGTTTCTTGTGAATCTCGTCGGGGCTCTTTGTGCCCTTGATGTCCATGAGTTTCTGTATGCGCTCGCGGACGGCCTTCTCGGCGGCGTCGAATTCGGGCGCGTCCGTTGAGAAGTGCGGCACCTTGATCTGGTCGCTGAGGTAGTTCTGCATGGTGTAGGGAAGCACGAAGTAGCCGTCGGCGAGGCCCTGCATCAGCGCGGATGCGCCGAGGCGGTTGCCGCCGTGGTCGGAGAAGTTGCACTCGCCGATGGCGAAGAGGCCCTTGACGGTGGTCTGCAGTTCGTAGTCCACCCAGATGCCGCCCATGGTGTAGTGGCTGGCGGGGAAGATCATCATCGGCGTCTCGTAGGGGTTGTCGTCGCTGATCATCTGATACATGTCGAAGAGGTTGCCGTAGCGGTCGCGCACCACGTCGGCGCCGAGGCGCTGGATGGCGTACTTGAAGTCAAGATATACGGCATTGCCCGTGCCTACGCCGTAGCCGGCGTCGCAACGCTCCTTGGCGGCACGCGAGGCGATGTCGCGGGGGCAGAGGTTGCCGAAAGCGGGGTAGCGGCGCTCCAGGTAGAAGTCGCGGTCCTCGTCGGGGATGTCGGTCGGCTTCTTCTTGCCGGCGCGGATGGCCTCGGCGTCCTCCTTCTTCTTGGGCACCCAGATGCGGCCGTCGTTGCGGAGCGATTCGCTCATGAGGGTGAGCTTGCTCTGGTCCTCGCCGTGCACGGGGATGCAGGTGGGATGGATCTGCGTGAAGGCGAGGTTGGCCAGCAGGGCGCCCTTCTTGAAGGCCTGCACGGCGGCGGAGCCGTTGCAGCCCATGGCGTTGGTGCTGAGGAAGAATGCGCGTCCGTAACCGCCGGTGGCGAGCACCACGGCGTGGGCGGCATAGCGCTCTATCTCGCCGGTGATGAGGTTGCGGACGATGATGCCGCGCGCGCGGCCGTCGATGATGACGACGTCGAGCATCTCGCGGCGTGTGAAGCTGCGCACGGTGCCCTTCTGTATCTGGCGGTTGAGCGATGCGTAGGCGCCGAGCAGCAGCTGCTGGCCGGTCTGGCCCTTGGCATAAAACGTGCGGCTCACCTGTGCGCCGCCGAACGAACGGTTGGCGAGCAGGCCTCCGTATTCGCGGGCGAAAGGCACACCCTGCTGCACGCACTGGTCGATGATGTTGTTCGACACTTCGGCCAGACGGTAGACGTTGGCCTCGCGCGAACGGAAGTCGCCGCCCTTGACGGTGTCGTAGAAGAGGCGGTAGACGCTGTCGCCGTCGTTCTGATAGTTCTTGGCGGCGTTGATACCGCCCTGCGCTGCGATGGAGTGAGCGCGGCGGGGGCTGTCCTGGATGCAGAAGTTATAGACATTGAAGCCCATCTCGCCGAGGGTGCTGGCGGCTGAGGAGCCTGCCAGACCGGTGCCCACGACAATGATGTCGAGGTTGCGCTTGTTGGCGGGGTTGACGAGCTTCTGGTGGGCCTTGTAGTTGGTCCATTTCTCCGCGATAGGACCTTCGGGAATTTTCGAGTCAAGCTGATACTCGGGGAGTTTGTAGCTTTCGATGTCGGCAAATTCCGGCATGATCGACGTGGAGTCAATCATTCCATCGAGTTTTTTCAGATCGATCATATCTTAGAGAATTACTGATTTTTTTGATTTTCCATTACACTCTTGGCGTACTCTATGCTGCCTTCCACTTCGGTGGCGGCCTGGGCGAGAGTCTCTACAGAGGGGATGACTACGTCGGGGCACTGCTTGCCTGCGGCCTCGGCGATGGCCTTGGCGTCCTTGACGAAGTTCTCGCACACGGGCTGCGTGAAGAACTCGGCGAGCACGCGGTTGCGGTCGGAGCCCTCGGGTGCGGCCTTGACGGCCTTGGCGAAGGTGTCGGTGAACGACTCGTTCAGAGCCTCGGCACGCTCGGCCCAGAACTCGCCGTACTGCTCCTGGAGAGCCTGGTCGGTGGTGTAGTAGTTCTGACGGGCGCGTACGGTGAACACAACGGCCTGAAGAATGAAGAGAGCCACTACGATGCTGCTCCACCACACGGCGAGGTGGCGCAGACGGCCCATCCAGATCTTGTTGTTGAGGCCATAGGACTGGAACATCGACCAGATGCCGTGGTTCATGTGGAACCACAGGGCCACGAAGCCTACGATGTAGACAATGGGAGTCCAGATGCACTGGAAGGCCAGCTGGAGGTACAGCGTGCCGAACTCGGGTGCGGCGGGAGCGCCGTCGACGGTCGACCAGGAAGCGGGGTCATGGCTTACAATCTCGGCGAGCTGCATCTTGGCCCAGAACTGGATCAGGTGCACGACGAGGAACGCGAGCACGACGATGCCGAGCACGAGCATGTTTTTCGACGACCACTCCACCTGGGGTGTGCGGCCTGCGATGCGGTAGGCGTCGCCACCGCGGGCGCGGCGGTTCTGCACTGTCAGCCACAGAGCATAGATGATATGGAGGATGAACAGGACGGCAAGGCCCATGGATGCCACCAGCGCATACCAGTTGGCACCGAGGAACTGGCAGATGCTGTTGTAGGCCGTAGGCCACAGCAGTGCCACCGCATTCATCGCCACGTGAAAGGTTAAGAATAGGACGAGGCATGTGCCCGTAATAGCCATTACGAACTTACGTCCTATGGATGAGCTTGTTAACCACATAAGATGATTGATTTTGGATTAGTTATTTGATTCGTGTATTTTCTGACAGTGCATTTATTCTGCAAATTTAATCCATTTTTGCCACGCGACCAAAATTAAGGAAAAAATTCCGTAAATTAGTTAATATATAGTTTATAGTTGAGAGTTTAGAGGCAAGAGAGGGAGTTAGTACGGAGGGTGAGAAACAGAAGGCCATAAGGTCATAAGCGACATAAGTATTATTAATATTTAATATTCAATAATATAAAAAAGCTTCTGTTTCTTATGGCCTTATGTCGCTCTGTATCTCGTCATGCGAAGTAACTTTAAGTATATAAAAAAAC
>ENA-UOJO01004305-UOJO01004305.1-human-gut-metagenome-genome-assembly--contig:-P57-NODE-4305-length-12390-cov-7.927037_pt1 | contig 12390 bp, 20 predicted proteins | sample MGYA00242351_ERZ723898 | MGnify/ENA metagenome assembly ERZ723898 | reverse complement strand
CATTAGAATTTAAAATTTATCTATTTTATGAGTCCTTTTTCTTGACGTAGTACCACACACTCGAAAACTAGAATTCCAGAAAAATAACAAAATAAACTAAGGTTCTAAGAGTAAAAAAATAATGAAAATAGACATCTTTTTTTAGTGCGCCTAAAAAGGCGGTAAGGTTAGATGTGTATTTTCATTTTTTATTTATGTAAAAGCTAATCAAACAAAAAGAAAGGAGCTGAACTCCATAAGTAATAAAATTTACTTACTCGTTACAGCCCCATGCGTTGTGACCACCAATCAATGTATTACGTTACGTTTTTTAGCGGTCGCAAAGTCTAAGGCATTCATCCTTTTAAAGATGGCATTCTTGCCATAGCAATGTTTGATTTGAACTAAGGTTTCTTGTAGCTTTTTTTCTCGTTCTACTTTTTCTACATCTGTAAATAAATCATAATTCTCATAATAATATTCATCTTTCACATCTTGAAAACTTATCGCAATCTGTCGAATGGGATAGTTTGGATTCACAATGCGAATATAGAGTCGTTTGAATTCTTCTAATAAGATGGAATAGGAGTTTGTACAATTCGTAATCTTACATGAGCCACAGCTTGGTTTGATACAATCTTTGGAGTAGCCAATCATTAATGAGATTTGTTTAGTAACCAAATGTTTCTCGGTTAATGTCAATACGTTTTGATCCACCATTTCTTTCATAACCACAAAGGCATTTTGGTAGGAATAATCCTCAAAAAGAATTTGGGAATTGGATATAGAATGTTGTTTTGATTTATAATTTTTGATATCTTGAATGGTCGTAGGTTCTTTGCCCCAAGCATGGTCAATGATATATTTGGCATTTACACCAAATTCTTTATATAATATTTCAATAGGGAATTGGCACAAGTCATACATGTCATAGATACCTAATTTGTGTAATCTTCTTTCTGTTCCGTTTCCAAGCATCCAAAAATCAGTCATAGGTGTATGATGCCATAATGTTTGTCGATATAAGTCTTCATTTAAATAGGCTATGCGATCGGCATTATGTTTTGCGGATATATCCATCGCAATCTTAGCTAAATACAAATTGGTGCCAATGCCTACAGTAGCTGTAAGGCCGGTTTTTTCATAAATACGATCTAACATTTTTTTGCCAATTCTTTGGCATTGACTTGATAGAGCTTTAAATAGCTTGTGACATCCAAAAAAGATTCATCGATGGAATAAACATGAATATCTTCTTTGGCAATAAATTCCAAGAAGACTTTATAGACTTTGCAGCTATATTCCATATATAGATGCATTCTAGGTGGAGTAATCATATATTCAATTTTTGGATCAATCTCAAAGATACAACCACGACTCGATACGCCTAATTTCTTAATGGCTGGTGTTGCAGCAAGCGTAATAGCACCACCCCCTCGTGTAGGATCGGCCACCACAAGATTGACTTTGAATGGATCAAGGCCTTGTTCTACACATTCTACGGATGCATAAAAGGATTTTAAATCAATACATAAATATGTTTTTTGCATAAATACCTCCACACCCCATATCGTTCGTATAAAATCATAGTTAAAAATAAATAAAAATTCAAGATAGATTTGAGACTTTATTAAAAAGTTAATGAATTTTCACTGGTATTTTATTTATTTTTTGATACTATATAGATAAAGGTGGTGTAACTATGCAGTTAAGACAATTATTACTACAATATGAGATTGAAAATAATATTAAACATGATGAGGCGGCTAAAAGGATAGGAATTGGTCGTGCTACATATTTTCGTTGGTTAAAAGGGGAAAGCACACATTTAAAGGCCAATACATTAAAGAAATTATCCGATATGTTGGATTGTGATGTCAAAAGCATTTTAGATGAAGAAGATAGAATCAAACCTATCGTTGGTAGTGTAAAAGCTGGATATGATGGTTTTCCAATGGAAGATATTGAGGGGTATATTGAATTAAATCGTCATGATGGTAAAAAAGGCGATTACTTTTTACGTGTACGCGGAGATTCTATGATCAACGCCCATATCTATGAGGGAGATCTTGTCTTTGTAAAACAGACAAATGAAGTGGAGTCTGGAAGTATTGTGATTGTACTTGTGGGTGAGGAAGCAACATTAAAGCGTGTTTTATATAAAAAGGGTTTAATGATTTTAGAAGCTGCAAATCCTAAGATTGACACAAAGGTTTTTACGCCAGAAGAAGTGGAAGAATTGCCGGTAAAGGTTATTGGAAAAGTCTTATATGCTCGTAGAGACTTTGATTGAGGGAGTAATTGAATGAAGATTTGGATTACTAGACATGGCCAGACGGCTTTAAATAAACAAAAATTAATGCAGGGACTTACAGATGAACCTTTAAATCAGACGGGAATTCAACAAGCGAAAGAGGCCAGAAAAAAGATTGGTGATATTCATTTTGATGCGGTATATGCAAGTCCTCTACAAAGAGCGATTCAAACAGCATCGATTATTGGCAATGTAGATCAAAAGGATGTAAAGATTGATTCACGTATTATTGAAGTGGATTTTGGGGATTATGAATTGAGAAACTACTTTAAATTGGGATTAAAAATGACTTCCTATTGGGCTTTTCCTGAACTGTTGTCAAATCCTAAGTCGGTTGAATCTGTCAAGAGTATGGTCAAACGAAGTCAATCGTTTTTAAAGGAACTTGAAAAGAAGAATTATGAGAATGTATTGATTGTATGTCATGGTGGTATCATTCGTTCTTTATGTGGCTATCTAGAAGATCGTAAAAATGGTATTAAGTGGAGACCAAAGCCTAAAAATTGTGAGATTCGTGTTTATGAATCCAATCATGGTAAGCATACATTTATTGAAACATATAAGTAAGAGATGAAAAGAATAAATAAAACGAAATAGAGGTTGGAGGTTACAAGTGCATGAAAATGGGTAAGATGATGTGTGAAAGCAAAGAATTAGAATTCGCTATTTTTTGTATTGAAAATATTGCGTCAAGACTTCATGTTGATGCACAAAAGGTATATGTAGCCTTAAGCGAGCAGACAAACATCTTGAAAGATTATATTATCCCAGAGTATGAGGTGTTGCACACACAAAGTAAGGATTATATTGTGGATGATATTATTGATGTTATGCACGAAAGGGGTGTAAAGCTATGATTTTATATCATGGTTCATTTGTAGTGGTGAATCAGCCGGATTTGGTACATTCTAGAAAGAATGTAGATTTTGGAAAGGGCTTCTACGTAACTCCAATTTTCGAACAAGCAGAAAAATGGTGTAACCGATTTAAACGACGTGGCAAAGAAGGAGTTGTATCAAGATATACATTTGATGAAGAGGCATGTAAAGATTTAAACGTATTGAAATTTGATGCCTATTCAGAAGAATGGCTGGATTTTATTTTGAACTGCAGAAGCGGACAAGACGGTACAGATTATGATCTTGTTATTGGTGGTGTTGCAAATGATAAAGTATTTAATACAGTAGAACTGTATTTTGATGGATTCATTGATAAAGCCGAAGCCATTAAAAGGTTACAATATGAGAAACCCAATTTGCAAATAGCTTTTCGAACAACAAAGGCACTTTCATATCTGAAATTTGAGGGGAGTGAAAAGCTATGAAGGCAAATCCAATTCTTTTGCAGAAGAAATATGCGCGTGTTGTAGAACTTTTTGCGAAAGAGAATAATGTTTCATTGGAAAAGGCTTTAGACATATTTTATCGGTCAAAGCTTTATCAACTCATGAGTGAAGGTGTATCCGATATGCACTGCATGAGTGACGAATATCTAGTTTGTGAACTCGAAGAAGAATGTAAGTATACAAAATAGCTTGCTTTCATGCATTATAAGAAAATGGATGTCATATGCATAAGGTGTTCAACTGATTTCAAAAGATGAAAAGATTTATGATCTTCCTGAAAAAAACGATTAATAAAAACAATCCTCCAAACCATCAGGGCCGGGAGGATTTCGTGTTGTTATGCAATATTCTTAATAAATGATAGCATCATTTACTGTGAATCCGTCAAGTGAGTTTTCTTTCACCTGAATGCAAATATAAGTGATACTTGAATCACTTGCAGCAAAGAATTGACGTTTTGCTGATGGGCTAATTTTTAACCAGTCACCAGCAGTAATTTCGACAGTATCCCCATCAATAATAACAGTTCCTTTTCCAGTAATAACCCCATAAATTTCTTCATTATTTTTATGGGAATGAACGAAAGGAACACTTGCACCAGCAGGAAGAGTATTAATACTTACTTCAGCGCCAGTTAAAGAAAGTGCTTCATGAAGTTCTGTACGACCTTCATTACCAACATTGGTTTTTTTGTAGTTTGACATTTAAATGACCTCCATTTTTATTTGCAACCTTGTTGCTTGATTATAGTATAATCATTCACACACTCAAAAAATAGTACGCACCTTTTTGTAACTGTACACAATAAAATAAATGTGTCAAAATGTATATGAAATGAGGTGACTACATATGAAGACAAAAAAAGAGCTTCCGGCATGTCCAGTAGCAACATCAGTGTCCTTAATAGGCGGTAAATGGAAGCTCATGATAATAAGAAATTTAAGAAGTCGTCCATGGAGATTCAATGAACTACGGAGAGATTTAGAAGGAATTTCTCAAAAAGTACTAACTGATAGTCTGAGACAAATGATAGATGATGGTCTTGTGTATAGAAATGATTATCATGAGAATCCACCGAAAGTTTATTATGGACTTACAGACCTTGGAAAAGAAATGATGCCGATTATTGATGCATTGGCAGATTTTGGTGATTATTATAAGACGATTGTTGATTAATATAGGACCTCTTAACGGATAAAGTGAACCAAAAATGTAAAAGGTTCACTTTTCCATCAATATACTTAAGATAGAATATGTTACACTATTGATATATAAAACATATGCTTATAAAAAGAAATGAGGAAAAATATGAAATCACTAGTGTATATAGATGCATGTATGCGTAAAAGAGTCTAGAATCCGCAGAATTGCCAAGCCAATTATTTCTAAGCTATCTGAAAGATATACTATTATGAAGTTTGTTTTAAATGAACTTCCTCTTAAAATCGTAAAGGAAGATCTTGTTCAACAAAGAATGCATGGAAACTATGATGCATAATCACTATCATAGGCAATGACAATTCGTGATGCAGATTGAATCGTTATAGCCTCTTCGTTTTGGAATATGTCCTATCCGGCTGCACTTAAGAATTTTTTTTGAATTATGTTCCATAGGGGGATTGGTCCTATGGATGTGATATCTGCACAGAACATGGATAATGTTTTGGAAGATGAAGTAGAAAAGAAAGTGCAGCAGGCTATAAAAAAGGATTGCATTTAGTAAAAAATTGGTAAATTGTTTAATAAGTACGAATAGAAAAGGAGTCAAAAAATATGTTGGCATATACTTATTTGGAAAAAGGAAAATTCGAATTGATGGAAAAACCAAAACCAGTCCTTCTTCATGAAAGGGATGCGATTGTAAAAGTGACACTTGCGAGTATTTGTTCAAGTGATCTGCATATTAAACATGGAAGTGTTCCTCGTGCCATGCCTGGTATTACTGTTGGTCATGAAATGGTGGGTATTGTAGAAAAAGTTGGAAATAAAGTAACTCATGTAAAACCTGGAGATCGTGTAACGGTGAATGTAGAAACTTTTTGTGGTGAGTGTTTTTTCTGTCAAAACGGCTATGTAAACAACTGTACGGATGATAATGGAGGATGGGCTCTTGGATGTCGAATTGATGGCGGACAAGCCGAATATGTGCGTGTTCCATTTGCAGATCAAGGATTGAATAAAATACCTGATGGTGTCAGTGATCGACAAGCTTTGTTTGTAGGGGATGTATTAGCAACAGGATATTGGGCAACTCGTATTTCAGAAATCAAGGAAGAGGATACTGTATTGATTATTGGTGCTGGTCCTACAGGTATTTGTACTTTGCTTTGTGTTAGGCTTCAAAAGCCAAAAAGAATAATTATGTGTGAAAAAGATGAATCTCGCCTTGCTTTTATCCATGAACATTATCCAGAAGTTTTAACAGTAATTCTAGAAAAATGCAAAGACTTTGTGCTAGAAAATAGTGATCATGGTGGTGCAGATGTTGTTCTTGAAGTTGCGGGTGTTCCATCTACTTTTCAGCTTGCATGGCAATGTGCAAGAGCAAATGCGATTGTGACAATCGTAGCTTTATATGATACACCACAAGTTTTACCACTTCCCGACATGTATGGGAAAAACCTGACTTTCAAAACAGGTGGTGTTGATGGTTGTGATTGTGAAAAGACTTTAAAATTGATTGCACAAGGTAAGATCAATACAGAACCTTTGATTACACATACATATCCTCTTAGTCGAATTGCGCAAGGGTATGAACTATTTGAAAACAAACGTGATGGTGTAATTAAAGTAGCCATTGAGTGTTAATTTAAAAAGGAATCCATAATCATGTATTTTAGGATTCCTTTTGATTTGGGCCAAGATTAATATTCACAATAGCATGGAATGAACTATTACTTTTTGATAAAATAATAGTAATAGCGAATTATTAGGAGACAGTTTTCATGAATAAACAATATAATTATAAAAATATCTTAAAGGAAGCCATGATTTTGACACTCGCAGTTGGAATTATTGCAGCAGCCGTTTATTTTTTTCTAGTGCCTAGTCATACTTCTGTAAGTAGTATTTCTGGATTAGGTATCATACTATCTAATTTTATACCGTTACCATTATCTGCCATTACCATGATTTTAAATGTTGTTTTATTAATTATTGGTTTTCTAACTTGTGGCAAAGAATTTGGTGTAAAAACAGTCTATACAAGTATTGTGCTACATTCTTGTAGTGAGTGTGGGATTGAGTATTTTATTTAATCGAAATGCATCATCAGGCGGTCTTGATATTGTCGCAAAGATTATGAATAAATATCTGCATATGGAACTAGGAAAAGCCATGTCTCTATTGGGTATGTGTGTTACCTTATCCGCAGCTCTTGTTTATGATAAGAAAACGGTTGTGTTAAGTATTTTGGGCACTTATTTTAACGGAATCGTTCTCGATCATTTTATTTTTGATCATAATATTAAACGAAGAGTATGTATAATCACGCCAAAGGAAAAAGAGCTTCGTGAATTTATCATCCATGAACTACATAGTGGAGCAACGGTATATGAAGCATATGGTGCATACAATATGGAAAAACGTAATGAAATCATCACCATCGTAGATAAAGCGGAATATCAAAAGTTGATGAAATTCATCAATACACTCGATCCAAAAGCATTTATTACTGTATATAATGTATCGGATATGCGATATCAACCAAAGATTTAAGTAAGGCAAGACCTTACTTTTTTTTCCTTTTAAATGACCTATTTGGACAATACATTTGATTCTAAATGGCTAAATGATTAATATGAAGATAAGGAGATAGGGTATGGATAAAAGGGTATTTGGAAATTGTGTAATCATAGTTTTTATTTGGCTGTGTAATCGCTTGGCTTATTATTACTTATCTAAAAATACAAGTATCATTGTGAGTGGCATTATCCTGATTATTGGCTGCTTAATAATGTGGAGGTTTAATTCTGAATATAGATATATATATAAGATTTGATGATTTGAATAAACAGTTTACCATTCCATCCGATACATATTCTTATAGTGATGTAGTTCGTTTTTGTGTCTTAAATGAAAAAGCTTAGTAAAAAGGAAAGGGTGTTCCATTTACGGCTATACTTCCTAGCGGACCATTACCATCTGGGACTCTACAAAATCCATATCTATTTGTTGGAGTAAAGGTTGTATTAAAAGATGAAACTTTTTTGGCCCTATATGTATCTAAAGAAAAGATGATGGTCGATACGAATCAATATATTAAAGATTGTATGGATGCAGAAAAGATAAAAGAAGTGATAAAAGATATGTTTTAAATTTAAGGATGAATATTTAGAAGTTGATGGTAAAAGATGCTTGTATTCAGATATATTAAAATGTTCTATTCAAAATGAAGATGCCAATTTTAAAGGGAAGACAAAACCATTTACACATACAATACTAGGCCAAACCCCATTTATGGCTGGTGCAATAGAGCCTATGATGTATGTGGGAATAAAATTGACTTTAAAGGATGGTACAGTTTTACCAATATATGTATCGAAAAAGAAGGCGTTGTTGAATAGTGATATGTACTTAAGTGATTTGAAAGAAACTAAATCAAGTTTATTAAAAATACAAGAAAGAATTGGTTAAGATTCCTTCTTGTATTCGGATATAATTAAGCCAGATAAAGTAAGTATAGTTCCAAGAACAATACATAGCGTAATCTTTTCATGTAGGATAATTACTGAAAAGATAATTGTGGCGATGGGGTTTAAATATACATATTGATTGGTTCTAACACTTCCTAATATGGAACAAGAATGGTTCCAAATCACAAAGCATCCTGCACAAGCTATTACACCTAAGAAAAGCATGTTCAATAAATTGCGTGGGATTAGAATCTCTTCCATGGATACATCAAGTCCTAATATTGGAAGGCTGAGTGTCATAAAGAAAAGTCCCCACGCAAAGATTCGTTTCGTATTTTGAATGGAAGTATGTCCTAATGCATTGACTTTCTTTAATACAACACTATATATAGCCCACATTATGGCGGCTACAATTGTAAGAATATCTCCCTTTGGAGATAGGTGCATTTGTTGGCCATTAAAGCTAATGAAGAAGATTCCAATAAAAGCTACAATGAAGCCTACCACAAAGTTGATCTTAAAGGGTTCATCTTTAAAACATAGATAGGCAAGTATGGAAGTAAAGAAGGGGGCTATGGATATAATGACACCTACATTTGTGGCATATGTATAGACTAGGGCTGTACTTTCGATAAAATAATATAAGAAAACACCGGTTAATCCGCTAAGGATGTACCAAATCTCATCTTTTCTACTTTCTAGTTTTAATATTTTAGGACTTAAGATGCATAGTGTTAAAAAACCAATTAAAAAGCGCATAAAAAGAAGTTCAATGGGTGTAAATGTATCAAGTAGTATCTTACTCGATACAAAGGTAGAACCCCAAATCATAATGCATACAAAAGCTAAAATATGTCCAATCATTGTTTTATTTTTCATACCAAACTATTATATCAAGAAATTGAAAGGAAGTGTCAAGATATGAAGAAATTAGATCCTGTTGTCATTATTGTCGATGTATTATTACTTGTTGGGTGTGGATGCATGTTCCTATATGGAAAGATGTCAGCTCATACTTTATTTATTGTAGGCATTATTCTTGTAGGTGTATTAGTCTTATATTTGTATATCACAAACTATAAAGACAATCATTATGGAGGAAGATTCCACAAAGACTTCTAGGCGGTAGTAATACCGCTTTTAGTATGCTATAGTGAAGTTAAAGAAGGCGATATTATGGGCGGATTGTGTGTATTACTATTGATGATGTTTTGTGTAGGATGGATACTATGTGTGTTCTTTTTATCGATGTTGATTCCACTTTTAATCATCTATAATGGAATTGTAGGCATTGTATGTATCATTCTATATTTTGTACTACGCAAAAAATCTGTTTTTATTAAATATGCAGAAGGCTATAAACATGTACTATCCATTGTATTAAAATATTTTCTAATTGTATACGGAAGTATTTCATTAGTATTTAGTATCATTCTAGCCATTTTAAACTTTTGTTAGGAGAAAAATATGACAATATTAGGTGTGGATTTGGGAACAACCAACAGTTTAGCGGTTGTCTATAAAGAAGGAAAGCCAGTACGGATTCCCAATGCGTATGGCGAATATGTAACTGCAAGTGCTGTCAGTATCTTGGATGGTAAGATTGTTGTTGGAAAATTGGCTAAGGAAAGATTAATTACGCATCCAGAGTGTAGTGCATCTTTGTTTAAGCGAAATATGGGTTCAGATGTTACTTACACATTAGACAAGAAAGAGTATGATTCAGCTACACTTTCTTCTTTTGTCGTGAAACAATTGATTGAAGACGCGCAAAATTATCTTCATGAAGAAATATCAGAAGTTGTGATTAGTGTGCCTGCTTATTTTAATGCGCGTCAAAGACAAGATACAAAACGAATTGGAGAATTATTAGGAATTAAAGTGGAGCGTTTGATCAATGAACCAAGTGCTGCGGCCATCGCATGTCATATGGACGATGAATATGAAACCTTCGTTGTATTTGATTTTGGTGGAGGCACATTAGATGTTTCAGTTGTTGATTGCTTTGAAAATGTGATTAGTATCAATGCGATTAGTGGAAACAATCATTTGGGTGGCACAGATTTTGATCGAGCTATGGCCGAATACTTTTGTTTAAAAAATGAGTTAAACTATAATGTCTTAGACTCTTCTTTTCAACAAAGCATTTTACGTACTTGCGAACAAGCTAAAATCAAGTTAAGTACGCAAAATGTAGTTGAAGTTTCTTTAGTTCATTTAAATAAGAATTATAATTGTATATTTGATGAAAATGTATTATTCAATATTACACATTCCTTACTAGAATCTTGTAAAAATGTCATTGGTAAAGCTGTTAAGGATAGTGGCTTTTCGGCGAGTGAACTCGATAGTTTGATTCTTGTAGGAGGCTCAAGTAAAATGCCGGTACTTCAACATTATTTATCAGACGCTTTAAATATTCCTGTACTAAAAGAAGAACACATGGATTCTTTGGTTGTACTTGGACTTGGAAAATATATTGGCATTAAACAAAGGGATGAAAATATTAAAGATATAGTTGTTACTGATATTTGTCCTTTCTCCTTAAGCACTTCTACTTACAATGAACAAAATCCAGACTTAGAATTATCAACCGTGCTTATTCCTAAGAATTCAGTTTTACCAACAAGTAAAAAGATGACTTTGCGTACCGTGCATAAAGGGCAGACTAAAGTCAATATTAGTGTGTTTCAAGGGCAGGCTATGTATGCCAAGGAAAACTTATTTTTAGGCCAAGCTTTTATTCATGTTCCTAGAAATATGCATGATTATGAATCTTTTGATTTGATCTATTCATATGACATTAATTCCATGTTGTATGTAGAAGCCGTTGTACATTCTACTAAGGAACATTATATTTTTAGAGTATCAAAAGGCGATGTGCTAGAAAAAGTAGATGCGTCTGTTCGTTTAGATTCTATCAAAGAAGTATCTTTAGGTTTATATCAAAACAATGAAGTGGATGCCCTGCTTGCTCGTATTGAAAGAATTTATCGGGAAGTGGATGAAGAAACACAGGATTATTTGATGAAACTTCATACTGAATTCACAAAAGATATGGAAAGTTTGATCAACAATATTCAAAAAAGAAAACGTCTTATTAATCAGGTTTCACGAATTTTAGATCAGATAGAAGAAAGTCAAAATGTAGATTCTTTAGATATTTTTAGTCAAGAAGAGGATGAAGAAGGAGAGTATTTGGCATGAATGCGTGGGAAATATTAGGGATTGAGCCTACAAGTGATAAAAAGACAATTAAAAGGGCGTATGCCAAGCTTTTAAAGCAGTATCATCCTGAAGAAAATCCAGAGAAATTTAAACAGATTCAAGCGGCTTATCAACAGTGTCTACATTCAGATCAAGAAATAGAATCTGTTTCATACGAACAAAATATAGAAAGTAAACAAGATATTAAAACACAACCCATTTCAATTAAAGAAGATACAATTGTTCCTCCACCCATTCCTAAAATAACGACATTATTTATTCAGAATGAAAAGGATGTCGTTGTTTATCAAGATATATTAAATTCGATTGAAAAAAGTTTGCCCAAAAAGATTGGTTCTAAAGATATTGTACAAGTTTTTACAGATTCTAAAATCATGCCGTATTTAGAGGATGAATTGTTTTGTAGAAGATTAGAAGACATCTTTTTATCTCGTAAATTAAAATATATTAAGAATTTTAGAGATCCTATTTATATGTATTTAGGAAAGTATGGCATGTCAAAATTATCAAATGTCATGGATTATTCAAATGTTCCATTTTATAAAAGGCCAGCCTTTGTAGCTTTTATTGTGATTAGTGTCATTCTTTTAGAGGTGATACTGGGTATTGTTTAATCCCGAAAGAGTTTGATATTCTTTACTTTCTTGCACAAAATAGAGGCGAAGTTTTTACGAAGGAATAGATCTAAAAGGCTGTATGGTCCTTGATGATTCCAATATCATGGCTTTTATTCGTAAACCAAGAAAGAAAATCATAATCTAGATGAACCTCAATATATATTAACGATTTGGGGCATTGGCTATAAATTTAATGATCAACTCTAAAAGGCTAGAAATTAAAATGGTACCCATAAGGAGGACAACAACGTGACAGTTGTGATACTCACTTGT
>ENA-UOJO01004298-UOJO01004298.1-human-gut-metagenome-genome-assembly--contig:-P57-NODE-4298-length-12402-cov-5.914635_pt1 | contig 12402 bp, 12 predicted proteins | sample MGYA00242351_ERZ723898 | MGnify/ENA metagenome assembly ERZ723898 | reverse complement strand
GTGTAAAGTCAATGAGCAACCTTTCTCTATATGTATTAATATGAAAAAATTGAGAAAAATAAAAAAAGTACTTTACAATGGATAATTATTATTATATAATAATAAATGTAATCAGAAAAACTTATTAAAGTCAACAGTAATTAAAGGTAAAAAAGTAATTCTTATTGTTTGGCAATAAAGATTACTTAGACATAAGACGAAAATAATCTAGAAAAAATAAATAAATTTGGAGGAATGTTATTATGAAAAAATTTGTATGTTCAGTATGTGGTTATGTATATGAAGGAGAAAAGGCACCAGAAAAATGTCCAGTATGTGGTGTTGGAGCTGATAAATTTACAGAACAAGTAGGAGAATTATCATGGGCTGCAGAACATGTAGTAGGTGTTGCTAAAGGTGTATCAGAAGATATATTAAGTGATTTAAGAGCAAACTTTGAGGGAGAATGTACTGAAGTTGGAATGTATCTTGCAATGGCTAGAGTTGCACATAGAGAAGGATATCCTGAAGTTGGTATGTACTATGAAAAGGCAGCTTTTGAAGAAGCAGAACATGCTGCAAAATTTGCAGAACTTTTAGGAGAAGTTGTAACTGATTCAACTAAGAAAAACTTAGAATTAAGAGTTGCAGCAGAAAATGGAGCAACTGCTGGTAAATTTGATTTAGCAAAAAGAGCAAAAGAAGCTAATTTAGATGCTATTCATGATACAGTTCATGAAATGGCTAAAGATGAAGCAAGACATGGTAAAGCTTTTGAAGGATTATTAAATAGATATTTTGGATAAATTGAAAAGATTAGAAATGACTGCAACAACATTTGTGTGCAGTTATTTTTTTATTTTAAACATATATTTGTATATAAATAAAAATTAATTGGTAAATTAGGGTTAATTTTATATAAAAACTATCGATATTTATAATATGGTATAAATTAATTTCGAAAATATGAGGAGGAGTAAATATGGGACAAATTAAAAATACTAAAAAAGTAGAACGAAAGTATAATAATAAAGAAAATCAAATAGCAAAAGTAAATCAAACATGTATTATTAGTTTGACATTTATTGAATTGGTATTAATATTGGGACTTCTTGCACAAACATTTGCATATGAAACGTCTTTTGGGAAACTGGGTATTATTCCAGTAATAGTTTTGTTTGTTGGAGTAATTTTGAATTGGTGTTGCTATTTGAAGAATAAAAAAAGTTTTAAATTAAAGTATTATATGGTTGCAACTTTTTTTATTGGATGGGTATATTTAATGGTATTAGGCACAAATATTTTAGTAAGTTTTTATATATATCCTTTAGTTGTTGGAACAATTTTGTATCACGATAGGAAATTCGAAAAAATACTTTTTTGTTCTGTAATTATAACTACAATAATTAGAGCAATAGTATGGGCAATAAGTGGTCAATTATTAGGTGGAGATAGTGTCTCTTTTATTAGTATTGTTATACATTTGGAAATAGTAATTGTAATACATATTATTTCAAAGCTTTCAGAAGAATTCTCAGTTGATATGATTGGAGCTGTGCAAGATGAAAGAAAATCACAAGCTGTTATGTTACATGAAGTTTTAGATATTTCTAAAAATGTACAAGAGACAGTTTCAGATACAAATGAACTTATTGAAAATTTAAAAAATGATTCTAGTATGGTACATCATTCTATTGAAGATATTTCTGGAAGGACACAAAATAATGTAGAAAGTGTTCAGGAACAAAGTGAAATGACTCAACAAATTAATACTGATATTGAAGATACTGCAGCAAATGCTAAGGTTATGGTAGAAGCAGCAGCTAAGTCTTCTAAATTATTAGAAAAAAATGTGACAGTAATGGCATCTATTAAAAATGATGCAGAAGATATTAATAAGACCAATAATCGTGTGGCAGAATCTATGGAAGAATTACAGAAAAAGGCTAAAGAAGTACAGCAGATTACAGACGTTATTTTTTCTATTTCTAGTCAAACTAATTTGCTTGCATTAAATGCATCTATTGAAAGTGCAAGGGCAGGAGAAACAGGAAGAGGGTTTGCTGTTGTAGCAGATCAAATTAGAAATTTAGCAGAAGAAACAAGAGTATCTACAGAGAAAATTGCTAATATACTTGATGAATTGAATGACAATGCTCAATCAGCAACTGATATTGTACAATGTTCTATTAATGCAATGGAAGCTCAAAGCGTAAAAGTAGCAGATGCTTCTGATGGATTTAATGAAGTACAAAAACATATTATAACATTGACACAAAGTATAGATAATATAAATGATAAAATTGATAATCTAGTTAATTCTAATAATACAATTATAGATAATATTAATCTTTTATCAGACAGTAGTGCATCTGTATCAGAAAGTGCAAAAGAAGTAGCAGAAAGAAGTTTGCATAATCAAAATGAAGCAGAGCATGCAAAAGAATTACTTGGAAAAATGCAAACTATGGTACAACAATTAGAAAAATATCAAAACAGCTTGAAAGAACTATAAAATTAGAAAATATTTAATTATTTTTATGCGGACAGCAGATAAATTTGTTTTTAGACAAATCTATTTGCTGTCTTTAATATTTTATTTGAATTTTACTCTCTTAAATATTAGGAAGTAAATACATTCTATGTTATAATTTAAGATAGAAATTTAAGGAGTGTTTTATAAAATTTATAGGAGATAGCTATGGCAATAACTTTAATAATATTATTAGTTATAATTATTTCAAATATTATTTTCTCATTTTCATTAATATTTATGGAAAGAAAAGAGCCTACTACAACATGGGCATGGTTGCTTATTATGATTTTGCTTCCAGGTTTGGGATTCATTATATATATTCTTTTAGGTCAGAATTTAAGCAGAGAAAGATTATTTAAAGAAAAAAAAGAAGTAGATAGAGCTAAAAGACTAGAACTTTCAAAGCATTGGAAAGAAAGTTCTAATGGTCATCATGCAAGTAAGCAATTTTTAGATCTTAGAAAGATGAATTATAATCATTGTGGTGCAAAATATACATTAGGTAATAAAGTGGATATTTATTACAATGGTGTGGATAAGTTTAATCAGCTTTTAAAGGATTTGAGAAATGCAAAAAAATACATACATATAGAATACTATATATTTAGAAGGGATGGAAAAAAAGGAATTGGAACAAAAATTCTTAAAATCCTTCATGAAAAAGTTAAGGAAGGCGTAGAGGTAAGACTTTTAGTAGACAGTATGGGATCATATAAAATAACAAAAAAATCTCTCAAGGAATTTATTAATGATGGTGGGAAATTTGAAATATTTTTTCCGGGTATACTTCCACATATTAATACTCGTATAAATTATAGAAATCATAGAAAAATGGTTATTATTGATGGAATATATGGGTATACAGGTGGTTTCAATGTTGGAAAAGAATATATAAATGAAGATCCTAAAATAGGATTTTGGAGAGATACCCATATAAGAATTCAAGGTGATGCAGTAAATGATCTAAATGATAGATTCCTTCTTGATTGGTGTTATGCATCTGGTGAAGAAATAAACGACTTTAGCAAATATTATAGAACTGATTCATTTAAAGGTGGAGATGTAGGTGTACAAATAGTAACAAGTGGTCCTGACCATAATGAACAATATATAAAAAATGCATATATTAAGCTTATTAATGATGCAAAGAAAAATGTATACATTGAAACACCTTATTTTGTTCCAGATGAATCTATGCTTGAAGCAATAAGAATATCTGCTCTTTCTGGAGTAGATGTAAGAATAATAATACCAGGGAAACCAGATCATATGTTTATGAAGTGGGCGGCAAGTTCATATATTGGTGATCTTTTAGATGTTGGAGTAAAGGTATATTCATACAATAATGGATTTATACATGCAAAAACAATAGTTTGTGATAGTGAAGTTGCTACAATTGGAACAGCAAACCTTGATATTAGAAGCTTTAGTTTGAATTTTGAAGTTAATGCATTTATATTTGATGATAGAGTAGCTAAAAATGTTGAAAATCAGGTGTTTAAAGATATTGAGTATTCAAAATTAATAACCCTAGAGGAATACCAAAATAGACCAAGAAATCTTAGAATAAAGGAGTCAATTATTAGGTTAATTTCTCCGATTTTGTAAGATTTATTCATATGCTAAAAATTGTTATTTATAAAAGGAAACTTTACAGGAGGTAATTAATGAAAAAATTATTCGTTGACCTAAAGGAAAATAGCTATAATATTTTTATTGAAAAAGGGCTAATTGATAGAATTGGTGAGAAAATAAAAGAAATTTATAATGGGTCAAAGGTGTTTATTATTACAGATAAAAATGTAGATAAACATTATGGAGAGAGAGTAGTAAAATCTCTTGAAAAGGAAGGGTATGAATCAAGAAAGCTTGTTCTTGAACCAGGTGAAGAAACTAAGAATTTCAATACACTTCCTACAATATATAATGCATTGCTTGATTATAAACTTACAAGAAAAGAACTTATAATAACATTAGGTGGTGGAGTTGTTGGAGATATAGGAGGTTTTGCAGCAGCTTCTTTTTTAAGAGGTGTTCCTTTTGTACAAGTACCAACATCTTTGCTTGCCCAGGTAGATAGTTCTATTGGTGGTAAGGTTGCTGTTGATTTAGAAAGAGGAAAAAATCTTGTTGGAAATTTTTATCAGCCTAAAGCAGTAATTATAGATCCAAATGTTTTAAGTACACTAACAGAAAAATTTTTTAAAGATGGTATGGGTGAAGTTATAAAATATGGGTGTATAAAGGATGAAGCTTTATTTTGTAAATTGCAAAATTTAAAAGGTAGAAATGATGTTATGAATCATATTGAAGAAATTATTTATACATGCTGTGATATAAAAAGGCAAGTTGTAGAAGATGATGAAAAAGATTTGGGAGAAAGGATGCTTTTAAATTTTGGTCATACACTAGGTCATGCAATAGAAGTGTATTATAATTATACAGGTTTTAGCCATGGAGAGGCTGTGTCAATAGGGATGTATAATATTACAGTGATGAGTGAAAAGGCTGGAATCACAGAATCAGGTACAGCAGATAAGATAAAGAATGTTCTAATTAATTTTGATCTTCCATATGAGGTAGAACTTAAGGATAATAAGGCAGTAGTTGATGCAATTGCTTTAGATAAGAAAAATATAGGAAATACATTAAAAGTAATATTACTTAATAAAATAGGTCATAGTATTATATATGATACACAACCTAAATTTTTTGAGGCGGTGAATTAAAAATAATGGGAAATTACAAAATATATAAAACAAAACTTAAGGGTGATGTGAAAATTCCACCATCAAAAAGTATGGCTCATAGAGCTGTTATATGTGCAGCACTTGGAAACGGAGTAAGTAGAGTCTCTAATATAGATTTGTCAGATGATATTATAGCAACTGCTGATGCTATGAGATCTCTTGGAGCTGTTATAGATATAATTGATGAAAAAAATTCAAAGTGCAAAACATTAGAAATAAAAGGTATAAACAGTACTGAATCTAGCAACATCCGTGAATATGAAAGAGTAGTTGATTGCAATGAATCTGGTTCAACCCTTAGATTTTTAGTACCAATAAGTCTTGCTTTTGAAGGTGTAACAAGATTTGTAGGTAGAGGTAACCTTGGAAAAAGGCCTTTAGATACATATTATGATATATTTGAAAAACAGGGAATTGAATATAACTATAAAAAGGGTATATTAGATCTTGTGGTAAATGGTATGCTAAAATCTGATACTTTTGAAGTAAGTGGTAATGTAAGTTCGCAATTTATTACAGGACTTTTATTTACGCTTCCACTTTTAGAAGGTGATTCTAAAATAGTAATAACAACTAATCTTGAATCAAAAGGATATATTGATTTAACATTAAGCGCTATGAAGGATTTTGGAATAGAAGTTATTAATAAGAACTATAAAGAATTTATTATAAAAGGAAATCAAAAATATAAAAGTAGAGATTACAGGGTCGAGGGAGATTACTCGCAAGGAGCATTTTTCTTATGTGCAGATGCTCTTGGAAATGAAGTTAAGGTGCAAGATTTAAAGAAAGATTCTCTTCAAGGGGATAAAGAGGTTATAGACATTTTAAGAAGAATGGGTGTGGTTTTAGAGAGAGATAAAGATACAGTATCAGGCAAGGTTAGAAGAACTAAAGCTACTGTTATTGATGGTTCACAATGCCCTGATATTATTCCAGAGGTATCTCTTGTTGCAGCATTAAGTAAAGGTACAACTGAAGTTATAAATGCAGGAAGACTTAGAATAAAAGAATGTGATAGACTTAATGCAATAGCAGTAGAGCTTAATAAACTTGGGGCTAAAATTACTGAAAAAGAAGATGGACTTATAATTGAAGGAGTACCAGAACTCAATGGAGGAGTAGAGGTATGGAGTCACAAGGATCATAGAATTGCTATGACTTTAGCTATTGCTGCAACTGTATGCAAAGAACCAATTATATTAAAAGATTATGAGTGCGTTTCAAAATCATATCCACATTTCTTTGAAGATTATAAAAGCATAGGAGGTAAATTCGATGAGTGGAGTTTGGGGGAATAATATAAAGGTATCTATTTTTGGAGAATCACATGGAACTGGAATAGGTATAACAATAGATGGACTTCCATCAGGAGTAGATATAGATTTAGATAAAGTATATGAAGAAATGAAAAGGAGAGCACCAGGAAAAAGTCCTTTATCAACAGCTAGAAATGAAAAAGATATGCCTGAAATTTTAAGTGGTTTCTTTGAAGGCAAGACTACAGGAACTCCTCTTTGTGGTGTAATAAGAAATGGTGATACTCGTTCAAAGGATTATGGAAAATTAAAATCGTTAATGAGACCAGGTCATGCTGATTATACTGGAAAAATAAGATATGCTGGTTTTAATGATTATAGAGGTGGTGGCCATTTTTCAGGTAGAATCACAGCACCACTAGTATTTGCAGGAGCTATATGTAAACAGGTCTTAGAAAAAAAAGGTATTTATATAGGTGCTCATATTAAATCAATAAAGGATGTTAATGATGAACCCTTTGATTTTACAAATATAACAAAAGAAGAATTATTATCACTTAGGAATAATGAACTTCCTCTTATAAATAAGTCAAAAGAAGATGAAATGAGAAATACTATTATTGAGGCTAAAAAAGATGGTAATTCAGTAGGTGGTAGAATTGAATGTGCAGTAATTGGCATGGAAGCAGGATATGGAAGTCCATATTTTGATTCAGTAGAATCTACCCTTTCACATCTTTTATTTTCAGTACCAGCAGTTAAGGGGGTAGAATTTGGAATAGGATTTGATATTACTAAACTTTATGGATCTGAAAGTAATGATGATTTTTATTATGATAATAATGGAAATGTAAAAACTAAAACAAATAATAACGGTGGTATATTAGGTGGTATTACAAGTGGAATGCCTATAGTTTTTAATGTTGGAATAAAACCAACACCATCAATAAGTAAAGAGCAGGATACTGTAAATGTAGAAACAAAAAAAGATGAAAAACTAGTTATTGAAGGAAGGCATGATCCTTGTATAGTTCAAAGAGCAGTACCTGTAATTGAAGCTGTTACAGCGATTGGAATTCTTGATTTAATAAAGGAGAGAGATGGATGGCGTCTTTAGAAGAAAGTAGAAAAAAAATAGATGCAATTGATAAGGAACTTGTTTCACTATTTGAAAAGAGAATGAATGTTGTATTAGATGTAGCGAGATACAAAAAGGAGAATAAGTTACCTGTTTTTCAAGGAAATAGGGAAGAAGAAGTTTTAAAGAAAGCTGTAGACAATTTAGATGACAAGGATTATGCAAAAGAAGCTAAAGAATTTTTAAATTCCATTATGGAAATAAGCAGAGGCCTTCAAAAGAGAAAAATTGAAAGTCAAGATAATAACATGGAATTTGATATAAAATTAGACAATATAGATTTAGATGCTAAGGTTGGATTTCAAGGAGTACCTGGGGCGTTTTCTGAGGAAGCACTAATAAAAATATTTGGTGAAGATAGCAATAGATTTTCTTACGAAGAATTTGAAGATGTATTTGAAGCTATTGAAAATGATGAAATAAAATATGGAGTGCTTCCTATAGAAAATTCATCAACAGGTGCAATATCTAAAGTAATGGACCTTTTGAAAAAATATGATTTTCATATTTTAGCTGAAGAAACTATAAAAATAAATCAGCATTTAATGGGTATAAAAGGAACAAAGCTTGAAGATATTAAAGAAGTATATTCACATGCCCAAGGAATTGAGCAAAGTAGTGAATTTTTAAAACAATATGATTGGAAACTTATTCCTTTTCATAATACAGCAACAAGTGCAAAGTTTGTAAAGGATACTGGTGATAAGAGTAAGGCTGCAATTGCAGGAATAAGGTCTGCAAAAATATATGATTTAGAAATAATAGAAGAATGTATAAATACATTGAAAGATAATACTACTAGATTTGTTGTAATTGGAAAAGAATTAGTGGTTCCTAAAAATGCAGATAAAGTTAGTGTTGCTTTTACAGTTGAAAATAAATCAGGGAAGCTTTTTAATATTTTAAGGTATTTTGCTGAAAATAACATAAACATGATAAAAATTGAATCAAGACCAATGAAAGATGCTCCATGGTCATATTTGTTCTATGTAGCATTTGAGGGTTCAATAGAAAGTAATGAGGCAAAGAAGGCATTAGAACTTATAAAAAATAGTTCAGAATATTTTAGGCTTTTAGGTGCATATAAAAATGCAATTGAATAAGGAGAAAAAGATATGGAATTTTACGGTTTAATTGGCGAAAAGCTAGGACACAGCCTTTCACCTGTAATTCACAAGAGAGTATTCGAACTTTTAGGAATTGAAGGAGCATACAAGCTTTTTCCTATTCCAAAGGAAGATATAAAATATTATGGTAAGTCTTTAAAGGTATTAGGCATAAAAGGTGTTAATGTAACAATTCCTTATAAGCAAGAAGTAATGAAGGAACTTGACTTTATTTCTGATGAGGCATCAAAAATAGGTGCTGTTAACACTATATTGCTAAAGGACAATAAGCTATATGGTTATAATTCAGATTATTTTGGTTTTGGAATGCTTCTTGATAATAATAATATAAAAGTCAAAGACAATGTAGTAGTTGTAATGGGAAATGGTGGAGCAGCTAAAGCATTACTTCAATATATTTTAGATAATAATCCTAAAAAATTATATTTAGTTACGAGAAATAAAGATTCAGTTAAAAAATCAGATATTAAGGAAGGAATAGACTTAATAGATTATGAAGAATTAAAAAATGTAAAAGGTGATGTATTAGTAAATTCAACACCTGTTGGTATGTATCCTAATGTTTCAAAATCAGTAGTATCTGAAGATATTATTAAAAATTTCGATTCCTTAGTTGATATTGTATATAATCCTAAGTGTACTGAATTTATGAAAATTGGACAACAATTAGGGAAAAAAGTGTGTAATGGCTTGTATATGCTTGTTGGGCAAGCTATTAAATCACAGGAAATATGGCAGGATAAAAAAATTGAAAAAGAAATAATTGATAAAATATATGAAGAAATAGAAAAAGAATTTTAACCTTTGGAGGAAATAGAATTGAAGGATAAGGTAGTTTTAATTGGGATGCCTGGCTGTGGAAAAACTACAATTGGCAAAGTGCTTGCAACAGATTTAAATTATAATTTTTTTGATATGGATGACTATATTGAAGAAATAGCTCAAAAAAGTATTAAAGAGCTTTTTGAGGAAGGAGAAGAGTATTTTAGGGAATGGGAGACAAAAGCTTGTAAAGAACTTGTTTGTAAAAAGAAATGTATAATTTCATCAGGTGGCGGTGTAATAAAAAAGGACATTAATATTGATATACTAAAAGAAAATTGTATCATTGTATTTGTAAATAGACCTATAGAAAATATAGTAGAAGACGTTGATGTAGCATCACGACCTCTTTTAAAGGATGGTAAAGAAAAAATATATAAACTTTTTGATGAGAGATATGATAAGTATAAAAAAGCTTGCCATATAGAGATAAAAAATGAGGGATATTTAAAGGATACATTAACTGAAATAGAAAAAAGTTTAAAGGATCTTTTAAAAAAATAACGTATTAGTTAAAGTTTCGAGGTGTAATAATGAAGATAATGGTAATAAATGGACCTAATCTTAATATGTTAGGTGTTAGAGAAAAAAATATATATGGAACAAAGGATTTTACTGATGTATGCAAATATATTCAAAATGAAGGAGAAAAAAGAGGACATGAAATGACACTTCTTCAAAGCAATTTAGAAGGAGAAATAATAAACTTCATTCAAAAAGCTTATTATGAAAAATATGATGGTATAGTAATTAATCCTGGAGCATATACACATTATAGCTATGCTATACATGATGCAATAAAGGGAGTAAGTATACCAACAGTAGAAGTACATATTTCTAATGTGCATACACGTGAAGATTTTAGAAGAGTATCAGTTACAGCACCAGCATGTATAGGTCAAATGTGTGGTTTTGGAGAATTTGGATATGTTCTTGCAATTGAAGCTCTTGAAAATTATGTGAAGAATAATTAGTAGGGGGTAAGTGTTAATGAATATAGTAATTGTAGGCCTTGGTGTTGTTGGCGGTTCATTTGCAATGGCTCTTAAGGATGCAGGGTATACAGATGTTTATGGAATTGATGTTAATGAAGAAACATTAAAAAAAGCAAAAGAAAGAGAACTTATAAAAGAAGGAAGCAGAACAGGAAAAGAGCTTCTTAAAAATGCTGACTTAACAATAATTTCTATATATCCAAAGCTAGTTAAAAATTTTGTGGAAGATAATAAAGATTATTTTAAAAAAGGATCTATTATTACAGATGCTACAGGTATTAAAGGAATGTTTATTAATGACATTATTAAAATATTACCAAGTGATATAGATTTTGTTTTTGGACACCCTATGGCAGGAAGAGAAAAAAAAGGAATAGATTTTGCAAGTAGTGAGGTCTTTAAGGGAGCAAATTATATAATAACTCCTATTTCTCGAAATAAAGAAGAAAATATAAAAAAGATAGAAGATTTAGCTAAAAGTATTGGTTTTAAAAGAGTAAAAAGGATAACACCAGAATTTCATGATGAAATGATAGGATATACATCTCAACTTCCACATGCTATTGCAGTTGCACTTATAAATAGTGATGAAGAGGGAAGAGAAACAGGAAGCTTTATTGGAGATAGTTATAGGGATTTAACTAGAATTGCTAATATAAATGAAGATTTATGGAGCGAACTTTTTCTTGGAAACAAAGATAATCTTTTAAAAGCCATAACAAATTTTGAATTAGAACTTGATTTTATAAAGAAGGCTATGTATTCAAATGATAAGGAAGCACTTAAAAAGTTATTTGTAAAATCAACTAAGAGAAGAGAAAAACTTGATTAATATAGAGGAAAAATCAAAAAGATTAGATTATTTTGATTTATCTAGGGGAATTGCCATAATTTTAGTAATGCTTGGTCATATATATAAAAATGAATCAAACATTATACGAATATGGCTTTACTCATTTCATCTTCCTATATTTTTTATTATTTCAGGAAGTTTAGCACAATATTTTTCTTATAAAAAGTATACTGTAAAAGAATATTTTACGAAAAAGTTAAAAAATCTTTTTGTACCATATATTATTTTTTCTTTTATAAACGCAGTTTTTTATTTGTTATATTCATATTTATTAGATGATTTTTCTAAGGAGCTAATATATAGTACTGTTATTAAGATTATTACGTTAAGGGGTTTATGTGGTACTTGGTTCCTGCCATGTCTTTTTGGATGTGAAATGCTATTTTTTATTTTAAATAAAATTTTCAAGGAAGAAAGATATGTAAAATTTATTATATTGTGTTTGTTGATTTTTTCTTTTTCTAATATGTTTAGTGAAGATTCATTAATGTGTGTATTTATAAGAATGTTTACTGCTACAGGATTTTTTGCAGTTGGATATTACATGTATAACTTTATAGAAAAGGTAAAACCTAAGACAAGCTACATTTTATTATTACTGATTTTAAATATTATAATGACAATTTATAATGGACATGTTGAGATATATCTTATTCTATATAAAAATCCATTAATTTATGTAATAAATAGTATAATAGGTTCTTTTATGGTTATTTTATTATGTAAAAAAATAAAAAAACAAAAGTTTCTTAGTTTTATGGGAAGAAATTCACTTATTGTTTTAGTAACTCATTTTATTATTGTAAATATGCTTATTACAGTATATTTAAAGATCTTAGTAAGTATAAATGAATATGTAGATGGGTTTATTATTCTTATAATATCAATTTTTATAGAAATCATAGTGATAAAAGTATATAATAAATTTTTAAAGAGATAATAT
>ENA-UOJO01004286-UOJO01004286.1-human-gut-metagenome-genome-assembly--contig:-P57-NODE-4286-length-12430-cov-25.894949_pt1 | contig 12430 bp, 8 predicted proteins | sample MGYA00242351_ERZ723898 | MGnify/ENA metagenome assembly ERZ723898 | reverse complement strand
TCGGCGACGAATTCAATCTCGACAAACTGCGCTATCACAAGGTCATCATCATGGCCGATGCCGACGTCGACGGCAGCCATATCCGCACGCTCCTGCTCACATTCTTCTTCCGCTTCATGCGGCCCCTGATCGAGCACGGCTACGTCTATTCCGCCGTCCCGCCGCTTTACAAGCTCTCGCGCGGCAAGACGCAGCGCGTGGCGTATTCTGACCCGGAGCGCGACCGGCTCTCCGCCGAAATGCGTGCGGACAACCCGAACGCGAAGATCGATATTGCCCGGTACAAGGGCCTTGGCGAAATGAACCCGCACGAGCTGTGGGAGACGACCATGGATCCCACCACGCGCACGCTCCGCCGCATCACGCTCGAAGACGCCGTGCAGGCCGACCAGATCTTCACCGTCCTCATGGGCGAGGACGTCGAGCCGCGCAAGGAGTTCATCGAGGAAAACGCGAAATACGTCGTGAATCTGGATATCTGACCTGTCTGGAAGAAATCGCAGGGGACGGACGGCTCTGTCCGCCCGGAAGAAATGCCCTGTTTGTAAATGAGCAGTTCTGAACACGCAACTTCCCTGGGGCGGACAGAGTCGTCCGCCCCTACAAAGGAGAAAGCATAAATGGCACATAAAAAAGACTACAAGCCCGAGGATATCATGTTCCCCGAACAGCGAATCGTACAGTCGGAGCTTGTGCATGAGATGAAAAGCTCGTATATCGACTACGCGATGTCCGTCATTGTCGGCCGTGCGCTGCCCGATGTACGCGACGGTCTGAAGCCCGTCCACCGGCGCATTCTCTACGCCATGTACGAGGACGGTCTGACCTCCGACAAGCCGTTCAAGAAGTCGGCGACGTGCGTCGGTGACGTGCTGGGCCGGTATCATCCGCACGGCGATGCGTCGGTCTATGACGCGATGGTCCGTCTGGCGCAGGATTTCTCCATGCGCTATCCGCTTGTCGACGGCCATGGCAACTTCGGTTCTGTTGACGGCGATCCCCCTGCGGCCTACCGTTATACCGAGGCGCGTATGTCGAAGCTCTGCAACGAGATGCTGCGCGATATCGACAAGGAAACGGTTCTGTGGGACCCGAACTTTGACGAATCGAGAAAGGAACCGCGCGTTCTTCCCTCGCGCTTTCCGAACCTGCTGGTCAACGGCTCGTCCGGCATCGCCGTCGGCATGGCGACGAATATCCCGCCGCACAACCTGACCGAGGTCATCAACGCCTGCATCTGCATTCTGGAAAACCCGGAGGCGGAGCTGGCAGACCTCATGGACTATATCAAGGGTCCGGATTTCCCGACAAAGGGCATTATCATGGGCCGCAGCGGCATCCGCGCCGCGTATGCCACGGGCCGCGGCAAGATCACCGTCCGCGCCCGGACGGAGTTTGAGGAATTCGGCCAGAACCGCGAGCGCATCATCGTCACCGAGCTTCCCTATCAGGTGAACAAGCGCCAGCTCATCGCCAACATGGCCGAGCAGGTGCGCGACAAGCGCCTTGAGGGCATTTCCGACATCCGCGACGAGACGGACCGCAACGGTATGCGCGTCGTCATTGAACTCAAAAAGGACGCAAACCCGCAGGTCGTTCTGAACCGCCTGTTTGCCCAGACGCAGATGCAGACGACGTTCGGCGTGACGATGCTTGCGCTGGTCAACAACCAGCAGCAGCCGAAGATTCTGTCCCTGCGCCATATGCTCGATGAATATCTCGCCTTCCAGGAGGAGATCATCACAAAGCGGACGCAGTACGACCTCAAAAAAGCGCTCGACCGGCAGCACGTGCTGCAGGGCCTGCTGATCGCCGAGGACAACATCGACGAGGTCATCAAGACCATCCGCGAAAGCTATGACAACGCGAAAGAGCGCCTGATGGAGCGGTTCAGCCTGTCCGAAATTCAGGCGCAGGTCGTGCTGGATATGCAGCTCAAGCGCCTGCAAGGTCTGGAGCGCGAAAAGCTCGAAGCGGAATACGCAGAGCTTGAAAAGCGCATCGAATATTACCGCGAGCTGCTGTCGAACGAGGAAATGCTCAAAGGCGTCCTGAAGGACGAGCTGACCGCCATCCGCGACAAATACGGCGACGACCGCCTGACTGAAATTCAGGACGTCGAGGACGAGATCGACATTGAAGACCTGATCGAAGAAGAACAGTGCGTCTTCACGCTCTCCCACGCGGGCTACTGCAAGCGCGTTCCCGCCTCGACCTACCGCAGCCAGAAGCGCGGCGGCAGAGGCGTCACGGGCATGACGACGAAGGAGGAGGACTTCGTAGAGGGTGTGTTCACCGCCTCCACGCATGATTATATCCTCTTCTTCACGAACCTCGGCAAGGTGCACCGCCGCAAGGGCTATCAGATCCCGGAGGCAGGCCGCACGGCCAAGGGCACGAATCTGGTCAACATTCTCCCGTTTGAGCCGGGCGAGAAGGTCACGGCGGGTATCACCGTGCATGAGTTCGACGAGGATTATCTCGTCTTCGTCACCAGAAACGGCACCGTCAAGCGGCTGGAGCTGGCAAGCCTCAATACCGCGCGCAAGGCCGGTATCCGCGCGCTGACGCTCTCGGAGGGCGATGAATTGATCGCCGTCATGAAGACCGACGGCAAGCAGGATATCCTGCTTGCAAGCGCGAACGGCATGGTCATCTGCTTCAACGAAAACGACGTGCGCGTCATGGGCCGCGACGCGGCCGGTGTGCGCGGCATGATGCTGGACGTGGGCGACTATGTGGTCGGCGCGGGAATCGCCGCGAAGGCAAAGCAGCTGCTTTCCGTCACGGAATACGGCTACGGCAAGCGCACGGAGATCGAAGCCTATCTGCGCCTCGGCGAGGACGGCCAGCGCCGTCCGCAGAACCGCGGCGGCAAGGGCCTCAAGGGTTATAACATCACAGCCAAGACCGGCAGAATCGCGGGCGTGGCGATCGTGGACGATGCGGATGATATCATGCTGATCGAAAACGGCGGCGTGCTCATCCGCATGGCGGCGGCGGATATCAACATCTACGGCCGCGACACACAGGGCGTCATTCTCATGCGCCTTGAAGCCGGCAGCCGCGTCATTTCCGTCGACCGCGTCGACCGCGAGCCGGAAGAGCCTGCGGAGAACCAGAATCCGGAACCGGAAATCAGCACACCTGATGGAAACGATTTCGTATGAAAACAGTGACCATCTACACCGACGGGGCCTGCTCCGGCAATCCCGGCCCCGGCGGCTGGTGTGCGATTCTGGAATACAACGGACACGAGAAGCTGATCTCTGGCGGCGAAGCGCGCACCACGAACAACCGCATGGAGCTGACCGCCGTCATCCAGGCCCTGCTTGCCCTGCGCGAGCCGTGCGTCGTGGAGCTGTATTCCGATTCCAAGTATGTCATTGACGCGCTGGAAAAGGGCTGGGCATGGGGCTGGCGGAAAAAGGGCTGGGTCAAGTCCGATAAAAAGCCCGCCCTGAACCCCGACCTCTGGGAAATGCTCCTCGGTCTTGTGAGCCAGCATGAGATGCACTACCACTGGGTCAAGGGCCACGAGGAAAACGAAAAAAACAACCGCTGCGATGAGCAGGCGGTTCTGGAAAGCCGGAAATTTAAGGTTTCATAGACCAACACTGCCCCTTGTCATGCCTACGGAAGCGCATGACAAGGGGCTTGTTTTGCCGGCACCATAGATTCCCGGCGAACCCAGCGAAGCGGTTCGGCGAGCCTCCGGCGGCCCATTCTTTTCCGTCTTGCCGGAAAAGAATGGGAAGAAAAGGGGCGCTGGTTACGGTTTGGTGCGTGCTGCGGGCACAGTTCAGGCAAGCCCTTATGTTCAGCCGCTGCGAACACACGTAGTCACCCTACGGGCGATTTGGTACGCGCCGCCTGTTATGGTGCACCAGATTTGTGAATAGCTGCGATTCAATATCTGCTGTAAAAACGCCTTTCGTTCAAAACTTGCAAGGAAGTACGGATTCGCCGGAGTTCTGTAGGGGCCGATGCCTACATCGGCCCGCTGGGAAGTTGCGGTTTCGCCGAAGATATCCGTAAAACCGATATATCCTGCGGGCGGACAGAGTCGTCCGCCACTACGGGGTACAAGTGCATCGAAATCTCACCGTAGGGGCCGACGACTCTGTCGGCCCAATGAGAAGTTACGAATTCGCCGAGGATTTCAGTAAAAGCGGTGCATCCTGCCGGGTCGATGTGGGCATCGACCCCTACAACGCTTATAGGCGCTGCATTAAAAATTCTGAGCTGCATCAAGCTTCGCGGGAAAGATCCAAGAAAACCGAAGCGGTTTTCTTTTCCCAATCTTTTCTTTATTGCTTACGTGTATCGTCGACCATAAAAACAGCGCCCGGGCATGACCCGGGCGCTGCTGGTTTTATTTTGCGTATTCGACTGCTTTTGTTTCGCGGATGACGTTGACCTTGATCTGGCCGGGGTATTCGAGTTCGGACTCGATCTTCTTGGCAAGATCGTGGGCCAGAAGGATCATGTTGTCCTCCGTGACCTCTTCGGGCTTGACCATTACGCGGACCTCGCGGCCGGCCTGAATGGCGTAGGCTTTCTCAACGCCGGGGAAGGAGTTTGTCAGCTCTTCGAGCTTTTCGAGCCTGCGGATATAGTTCTCGACATTCTCACGGCGTGCACCGGGGCGTGCAGCGGAGATCGCGTCGGCTGCCTGCACGAGACAGGCGATGACGGTCTGCGGCTCAACGTCGCCATGGTGCGCCTCGATGGCGTTGATGACGACGGGGTTCTCCTTGTACTTTCTGGCAAGCTCGACGCCCAGCTGGACGTGGCTGCCTTCCATCTCGTGGTCGACGGATTTGCCGAGGTCGTGGAGCAGGCCTGCGCGCTTTGCCAGCGTCACGTCGACGCCCAGCTCGGACGCCATCAGGCCCGCAATGTGCGCGACCTCAATGGAGTGGTTCAGAACGTTCTGGCCGTAGGACGTGCGGTATTTCTGGCGGCCCAGGAGCTTGATCAGTTCGGGGTGCAGATTGTGCACGCCCGTTTCGAACGTGGCGCGTTCGCCCTCGACCTTGATGGTGTGGTCGACCTCGCGGCGGGCCTTTTCGACCATGTCCTCAATGCGGGTCGGATGGATGCGGCCGTCGGCGATGAGCTTTTCAAGCGCAAGCCGCGCGACCTCGCGGCGGACGGGATCGAACGAGGAGACGGTGATGGCCTCCGGGGTATCGTCGATGATGAGGTCAACGCCGGTGATGGTTTCGAGTGTGCGGATGTTGCGGCCCTCGCGGCCGATGATGCGGCCCTTCATTTCATCGTTGGGCAGCGGTACGACGGAGACGGTCGTTTCGGCGGCATGGTCTGCCGCGCAGCGCTGGATGGCGGTGGCGATGATCTCGCGGGCGGTCTGGTCGGCCTCTTCCTTCATCTGCGCTTCGATTTCCTTGATCTTCATCGCAGTTTCGTGGCGCACGTCGTCTTCGACGTCCTTGAGGATATAGGCCTTGGCTTCGTCCTGCGTCAGGCCGGAGATCTTTTCCAGAACCTCCATCTGGCTGCGCTTGAGAGAATCGACCTCTTCCTGCTTCTTGTCGATGGCCGCGATCTTCTTGGCCAACTCGTCCTCTTTCTTCTCGTGAAGATTGATCTTCTTGTCAAGGGCTTCTTCCTTCTGCTGCAGACGGCGCTCCTGCTTGGAGACTTCCGCGCGGCGCTCCTTGACCTCCTGTTCGTATTCGCTGCGTGATTTATGGATCTCTTCCTTCGCTTCGAGCAGCATTTCGCGCTTTTTGCTTTCTCCGCCCTTGATGGCTTCGTTGATGATGCGCCGGGCTTCCTCTTCGGCGGAACCGATCTGCTTTTCCGCAACCTTTTTGCGGTACAGAACGCCGGCCGCGAAGAAGACCGCGCAGAGCACGACTGCTGCGATGCTAAGGATGAGGCATAGCGTATTGAATTCCATAAACTGCGAATCACACCTCCTGTTTTCAGTATTGGGTACGCCGGCACTCCGGCGACTTGAATCATAAAGCGCAATGAGCTTCCCCAAGTCCCATTACAGCCATACAAATCCTACCCTACATTGTACCGGTTTGCCGCGTGTCTGTCAAGGCGCAATTCGGAAAAATGCACGAAACGGGATACGCCTGTTTGGGCGCTTTTAGCAAGAACCGCTGATGCGGCAGGTTGACAAGCGGGAAAAAGTGTGATTCTATAAAGGAAAAGCGGAGATCAGGCCGCGGCGAAGACCTGCGGCAGCCGCCGCGTGATGGCGACGCACAAAAAGCTTCCAAGTGCGATCTTCAAAAGGTCGCCCGGCAGATAGATCAGCATGCCGTTCTTGATGACCTGCCAGAATGTCAGCCCCTTGCCCAGATACGCGTTTGCAATCAGCGCCATATACGGCACGCCGATAGCATACAGAACAGCCAGCCCTGCCAGCATGGCAAGCGCCGTCCCCCAGAAGGTCAGGGGCCGCTTCGCCAGCTTCCCAATCACAAACGCCGACGGGATCAGCCCCAGCAGGAACCCGAACGTCGGCTGCAAAACATACGAAAATCCGCCGCCCAGCGCGAAGATCGGCACGCCGACCAGCCCAATCAGCACATACACGCCCTGCGACAGCGCGCCGTAGCCCGCGCCGAGCAGAATGCCGGCCATGGCTGTGAACAGGAATTGCAGCGAGATCGCCGCCAGCGCGAAGGGAATTTTGAAAAATGCGCCGATCGCCGTCAGCGCGGCGAACAGTGCCGTCAGAACCAGCATCAATGTCTTTCTGTGCTGCATAAGAAGTTCTCCTTTTGTAAACCAAATTTAGAAACAGGTTTACAATACACGAAACTGAACGAAAAATCAAGGGGATAATTATCATGTTGAAAGAAGAAGTTCTCTCCCTGCTGTTAAATGCGCGGGAACCCGTCTCCGGCGAGGGCATCTGCAAGACCCTCGGCGTGACCCGCGCCGCCGTCTGGAAGACCATCGACCAGCTGCGGCAGGAGGGCTATGGAATTGACGCCGCGCCGAAGCGTGGCTATACGCTCGCATCCGTTCCAGACCGGCTCGATACGGCCCTTGTGCGCGCACACCTGTCCGGCCATCCGTGGCAGACGCTGGTGACAGCCGTGCCCAGCGTGGATTCCACGAACAACGCCTGCAAGCGCCTTGCCGCCGAGGGAGCGCCGGACGGCACGGCCATCCTGACCGGCTGCCAGACTGCCGGACGGGGCCGCCGGGGCCGCACCTTCGTTTCCCCGCCGGGCGGTCTGTATTTCAGCGTGATCCTGCGCCCGCACGCAAAGCCGGAAGCCCTCATGCACCTCACGGCCATGGCTGCGGTCGCCGCCGCACGGGCGGTCTTCGCGGTCAGCGGCGTGTATCCCGATATCAAATGGACGAACGATCTTGTGCTCGGCGGGAAAAAGCTCTGCGGCATCCTCACCGAGATCGGCATCGAGGCCGAATCGCGCGAGGTCGACTACGCCGTCGTTGGCATCGGCATCAACTGCGCCCGCGTCGACCTGCCGCCGGAGGTCAGCGCCATGTCGGCCAGTCTGGAGGCCTTTACCGGCCAGAAGCCCGACCGCGCCCGCCTCGCCGCCGCCCTCGTCCGGTCGCTTTGCGAACTGGAGCAGGCCCTGTTCACCGAAAAAGACGCCTGGCTGCGGGAATTTGCCGCCCACTGCATCACCATCGGACAGGACGTCAAGCTCGTCCGGGGCGACGACGTGACCTACGCCCACGCCGACGGCATCGACGAAGAGGCGGCCCTTCTCGTTACCTACCCCGACGGGACAAAAGCCGCCGTCGCCTCCGGAGAAGTCTCCGTGCGCGGTATGTACGGGTATGCGTAGCGTCAGTTGACAAGGGCACACACGGTTTTTCACGGGGCAAAACGACGTCTGGCGTCGTTATCCTCGTTGGCGGGCGACAGCCCGCCTGCCTCGTCTGCTTGGCCAGCCGCCGTTTATCCTCCGTGAAAAACTCCGAAGGACTTGCCGGCTGGTCTGGGGCGTTGTCTGCAAGGCAGAGGACGCAGACATACTGGCGTATGTCAAGGACGATAACGCGGCAGACGGCGGCCCAGTCCGGCCCGCAAGCGTGCGTGCCCTTGTCAACTGACGCTAAGGGCAGCACCGCACGATCAAAAAAGACCCCCGGCCAGCTCTGGCCGGGGGAAGATGGGGTTGTGGGATTTGGCGGCGGCCTGGGCCGCTGCCAGGGATATGAAGTGCGCTCGCATTGGATAAGCTGTAGCTATAAGATAGCACCCGCAGAGGGAAAAGTCTGCCGAACGCTGTCGCGGCGGAATTTTTTTCCGCGTGCGGCCACACTTCTTGCAATCGGGTATATTTACTGATAAAATAGCACCCGTATTGGAGGGATATCTATGGAATTTGACGCTGGGCGGTATGATATCGCCGTGATCGGCGCGGGACACGCCGGGATTGAGGCAGGACTAGCCTGTGCGCGGATGGGGCTGGAGACGGTCGTGTTCACGATCAATCTGGACGCCGTCGGCAATATGCCCTGCAACCCCGCCATCGGCGGCACGGGCAAGGGCCATCTGGTGCGGGAGCTTGACGCGCTGGGCGGGGAAATGGCAAAGGCCGCCGACCGCTCGTGCATCCAGTACCGGATGCTGAACCTTGGCAAGGGCCCCGCTGTCCACTCCCTCCGCGCGCAGGCCGACCGGCGGCGCTATCAGGAGGATATGAAGCGCACGCTTGAGCGGCAGGAGCATCTTGATCTCAAGCAGGCCATGGTCACGCAGCTTCGCCTGACGGACGGCCATGTGTCCGCTGTCGTCACGCGCCTCGGCGCGGTCTATTCCGTCAAGGCCTGCGTCATCGCCTCCGGCACGTATCTGGACGCACGCGTCATCACCGGCGACTGCGCCTATTCCTCCGGCCCGGACGGGATGCAGGCAGGCATCGGCCTTGCGGAGCAGCTGGCTGCGCTCGGCCTTCGGATGCGCCGGTTCAAGACCGGCACGCCGCCGCGTGTAAACCGCCGTTCAATCGACGTGACGCAGATGGAGCTGCAGCCCGGCGATCAGCACCCGGTTCCCTTCTCGTTTTCGACCGAGACGCCGCCGGAAAATAAGGCGGTCTGTTATCTGACCTATACGAACGAAAAAACGCACGAGATCATCAAGGCCAACCATGACCGGTCGCCGCTCTTTAACGGCATGATTGAATCCGTCGGCCCGCGCTACTGCCCGTCCATCGAGACGAAGATCGACCGCTTCCCGGACAAGTCCCGCCACCAGCTGTTTGTCGAGCCGTGCGGGCTGTATACGGACGAATTATACATTCAGGGCCTTTCCTCCTCGCTTCCGGAGGATGTGCAGCTCGAAATGCTCCACACCATCAGGGGGCTGGAGCACGCGGAGATGATGCGCCCGGCCTACGCCATTGAATATGCCTGCATCGACCCGACCGAGCTTCTGCCGACGCTCGAGAGCAAAAAGATCCCCGGCCTTTACGGCGCGGGCCAGTTCAACGGTTCGTCCGGCTATGAGGAGGCCGCCGTGCAGGGCTTCGTCGCGGGCGTGAACGCGGCGCTGAAGATAAAAGGCGAAGAGCCGATGGTCTTAAAGCGCTCCGACGGCTATATCGGCACGCTCATCGACGATCTGGTCACGAAGGGCACGAACGAGCCGTACCGCATCATGACCTCGCGCTCAGAATACCGGCTCCTGCACCGGCAGGACAACGCCGACGAGCGATTGACGCCCATCGGCCGCCGCATCGGCCTCGTCTCGGACGCGCAGGATACCGCCGTGCAGGAAAAATACCGCATGGTCGCGCAGGAGATCAAACGGCTGGAGGCCACGGGTGTGGCCGAAAGCGAGGCGCTGAACGAGATGCTCCGCGCGCACGACACCGCACCGGTCGAAGGTTCGGCGCGGCTTGCCGATCTGGTGCGCCGGCCGCAGCTGAGTTATGACGATCTGGCCCCCTTCGATCCGGAGCGGCCCGACCTGCCGCCCGTCATCCGCGAGGCCGTTGAGATCCGCATGAAATACGCAGGCTACATCGCCCGCCAGCAGAAGCAGGTCGAGGAATTTGCCCGCGAGGAGGGCAGGCTCCTGCCGGAGTCGATCGATTATCTGTCCATTCAGGGCCTGCGCGTCGAGGCGCGGCAGAAGCTGAGCGAAATCCGCCCCCTGTCCGTCGGACAGGCCAGCCGCATTTCGGGCGTGTCGCCCGCAGACATCGCGGTGCTGCTCATCTGGCTGGAGCAGAATAAGCCGTCAAAGGAGTAAGCGATGTATTTTGATTCTCACGCCCATCTGGGCGAGGACTGTTTTGCACAGGACTTTGTGAACATTGTGGAAAAAATGCGCGCAGCGGACGTCACCGGCATGATGGAGATCGGCTGCGACGGCCCGTCGTCCCATCACGCGGTCGAGCTGGCCCATCAGTACGACTGGATCTGGGCCGCCGTCGGCAGCCACCCGGACGACGCGGAGCAGGTGGACGAGGCGCGGATCGGGGAATACCGCGCGCTGTGCAAGGACCCGCGTGTGAAGGCCATCGGCGAGATCGGCCTGGATTATCACTACGAAGACCCTCCGAGAGACGTGCAGCAGCGGGCGTTCCGGATGCAGATGAAGCTTGCGCAGGAGCTGTCGCTTCCCGTCGTGATCCATGAGCGCGAGGCGCATGAGGACGGACTGCGCATCATCAGCGATTTCCCGGACGTGACCGGCGTGTTCCACTGCTTTTCCGGCAGCTATGAGATGGCGAAGGAGCTGGTAAAGCGCGGCTGGTACATCGGCTTTACCGGCGTGGTCACGTTCAAAAACGCGCGCAAGGCGGTCGAGGTCGCGGAAAAGATCCCGCTGGACCGCATCCTCATCGAAACCGACTGCCCCTATATGGCCCCGGAGCCGTTCAGAGGCCGCCGCAACGACCCGAGCCTCGTGCCGTTCGTGGCAAAAAAAATCGCGGAGCTTTGCGGCATTTCCGCAGAAGCTGCTGCTGCCGCAACAGCAGAAAACGCAAGACGGCTGTTCCGGATTTGACCGAAGCGCCAGTGCTTTAAAAACATAGTGCGCCCGCCGCTGGTACAGCGGCGGGCGCGGTTTTTTTCATATGGCTTATTCAAACACAACGCCGAGGGCCTTGCAGACGGCGGCGCAGCGCGGGCACAGGCCGTGCTCGTCGGGGCTTTCGGAGTGCATCCAGCAGCGCGGGCACTTTGTGCCCTTCGCCTCGGTCACTGCGACGGTCAGGCCGGGGAAGTTCACGCCCTGTCCGACGACGGCGCCCTCTGCGGGGGCAGTCTCGTTCGTGCTGACGTTGGAGACGATGAAAATTTCCGGCAGGTCGACGGACTTGACTGCGTCCAGCGCGGCCTTTGCATCCTCGTCGCCTGCGATCAGCGCCACGTGCGCTTCGAGGCTCTTGCCGATGCGCTTGTCGGCGCGGGCAGTCTCCAGAACGCCGTTGACGTCCGAGCGGACGCGCAGCGCAGTCTCCCAGACGGCCATTTCGGTGTCAGACAGCGCGTAGTCCGCATACGGCTTCGACATCTGGTTCAGCAGCACGTTGCGGCCGTCGTCGCCGTCGCGGTGCGGCATCTGGAGCCAGATCTCGTCGCAGGTGAACGCGAGGATGGGCGCAAATACCTTCGTCATGGCATCGAGGATGATCCACAGCGCGCTCTGTGCCGAGCGGCGGGCGGCGGAATCCGCGCCGTCGCAGTACAGGCGGTCCTTGATGATATCGAGATAGAGGCTCGAAAGCGTGACGACGCAGAAATCGTTGACGGCGTGGGAAACGGTCAGGAATTCATAATTCTGATACGCCGCCTCGCACTTGACCAGCAGCTCGTTCAGCTTTGTGATGGCCCAGCGGTCGAGCGCCTCCATATCGGCGGGCGCGGTCAGCTGGTTGGGGTCGAAATCGGTCAGATTGTCGAGGCAGAACTTCGCCGTATTGCGGAACTTGAGGTAGTTCTGGCTCAGCTGCTTGAAGATCTCATCGGAGCAGCGCACATCGACGTGATAATCCGCCGAGCCTGCCCACAGGCGGCAGATGTCCGCGCCGTATTTCTTGAACACGTCCGCAGGGTCAACGCCGTTGCCGAGGGACTTGTGCATGGCCTTGCCCTCGCCGTCGACCGTCCAGCCGTGGGTGACGCACTCTTTAAAGGGAGCGCCCTTCCCAAGCGCGCCGACAGCGGTCAGCAGACTCGACTGGAACCAGCCGCGGTACTGATCAAGGCCCTCAAGGTAGACCGTCGCGGGCCAGAAGCCCTGATCCTTCTGCATGGAAGCAAAGTGCGTCGAGCCGGAGTCGAACCAGCCGTCAAGCGTATCTGTTTCCTTCTCAAAGTGCCTGCCGCCGCAGTGCGGGCAAGCGAAGCCTTCGGGGACGAGTTCGTCCGCGTCCTTCTCGAACCAGACGTTTGAGCCGAATTCGCCGAACAGCTTCGAGATCTTGGCGATGGTTTC
>ENA-UOJO01004285-UOJO01004285.1-human-gut-metagenome-genome-assembly--contig:-P57-NODE-4285-length-12437-cov-7.516637_pt1 | contig 12437 bp, 24 predicted proteins | sample MGYA00242351_ERZ723898 | MGnify/ENA metagenome assembly ERZ723898 | reverse complement strand
AGCATAGACGAATAATATTTGTCATATAGCTCGGGATTTTTATCCTGCTCTTTTTTTAAGAATATTATTATGAATTTTATATTAAATTTAGTAGAAAAATGCTAAATTCATCATTACTAAAAAAATAAAAAGAAAAATTAATAATATGTTTAAAAAAACTTGAAAAAAAATATATTTGATAGTATAATGAAGAAGTTGCAGGTTAACAACGATGAATCAAGAGGTTGCTGGACTTCCAGGGAAATTCTTGATGAGTAATGTCAGGATCTAGAATCCGACGACAGAGGTCTGTTAATTGGGTGTAAAAAGAGGAAACGCCAGGCAGAGTTTACAGACAATAGCTGTTGTACGTTCGAAGTAAAGCGTACAAGAAAAGGAGGGAATGAAATGTCAAAGCAAAAAATTAGAATCAGATTAAAAGCTTTTGATCATCAAATAATAGATCAATCAGCTGAAAAAATCGTAGAAACTGCTAAATCAACAGGGGCAAAGGTTGCTGGTCCAGTGCCATTACCTACTGAAAAAGATGTTGTAACAATCTTAAGAGCAGTTCACAAATATAAGGACTCTAGAGAACAATTTGAAATAAGAACTCATAAGAGACTTATAGATATCGTTAATCCATCACCAAAAACAGTTGATGCATTAATGAGATTAAATCTACCAGCAGGTGTAGATATAGAAATAAAGCTTTAATAGCGAATAGTTTTTAATACATGAACTATTATGATTGCAATGCAATCCGCTAATCAGTTTGGGAGGTGTAAACACAATGAAGAAAGCTATCATAGGTAAAAAGATAGGTATGACTCAAATATTTAATGAAAATGGAAAGTTAATTCCAGTAACAGTAGTAGAAGCAGGTCCATGTGTTGTTGTTCAAAAGAAAACAGCTGACAAAGATGGATATGATGCTATACAAGTAGGTTTTGAAGAAATAAGAGAAAAACTTGCTAACAAACCAGTTAAAGGACACTATGCAAAAGCAGGAGTTACTTTAAGAAGAGTTTTAAAAGAATTCAGATTAGAAAATGCTGCTGAATATGAAGTAGGTCAAGAAATTAAAGCAGATGTGTTTGAAGCAGGTGAAAAAGTTGATGTTTCAGGTGTTTCAAAAGGTAAGGGATTCCAAGGTGTTATTAAGAGATGGAATCAACAAAGAGGACCTATGACACACGGTTCTAAATTTAAAAGAGCACCAGGTTCAATGGGTGCATGTTCTGATCCATCAAGAACATTCAAGAACAAACGTATGCCAGGACACATGGGAGCAGTAAATAGAACCGTATTAAACCTAGAAGTTGTAAAAGTAATAGCTGAAAAGAACTTAATACTAATAAAGGGTGGAATACCTGGACCTAATAAGGGTAAAGTAGTAATAAGAAATACAGTTAAAGCTTAATTTCTAAGAAAGGAGGAAGCACGAAATGCCTAAAGTAGGATTATTTAATAAAGAAGGAAAGCAAGTTGGAGATATTGAATTAAATGAAGCTGTTTTTGGAGCTGAAGTTAATGAAAGCGCTGTACACCAAGTAGTAGTTGCTCAACTTGCAAATAAGAGACAAGGAACTCAATCAGCTAAAACAAGAGCTGAAGTTAGAGGAGGCGGAATTAAGCCTTGGAGACAAAAAGGAACTGGTAGAGCTAGACAAGGTTCTATAAGAGCTCCACAATGGATCAAAGGTGGTATAGTTTTCGCACCAAAGCCAAGAGATTATAGAATGTCAGTACCAAAGAGCATGAGAAAAGTTGCTATGGTATCTGCATTATCAAGTAAAGTTGCAGATAACGAATTAGTTGTGCTTGATGAATTAAAGTTTGATTCTATTAAGACTAAGCAAATGGTTGCTGTTCTTAATGCTTTAGAATTAAACAAAACATTAGTAATAACAGCTGAGTCTGATGAAAATGTATTTAAATCAGCAAGAAATATTCAAGGTGTATGTGTTATGCCAGTAAACAATATTAATGTTTATGATTTACTTAAATACAACAAAGTTGTAATGACAAAGGATGCTGTATTAAAAATTGAGGAGGTGTACGCATAATGAACTTAACAAGCCATGATATAATAAGAAAGCCTGTTATAACTGAAAAAACTATGGCTGCAATGGCAGATAATAAGTACACTTTCATAGTTCACATAGATTCTAACAAATCTCAAATAAAGAGAGCAGTAGAAGAAGTATTTGATGTTAAAGTACAAAACGTTCAAACATCAAGAACTATGGGTAAGACAAAGAGAATGGGCGTGCATGTAGGAAAAAGAGCAGATTATAAGAAAGCTATTGTTACATTAACTAAAGATAGTAAAACAATAGAATTCTTTGAAGGATTACAAGGATAATAAAAGCAATTTATTGGCGATAGCCAGATAAGCTTAAAGAAGGAGGGAAATTAAATGGCAGTTAAAAAGTTTAGACCAACTACTCCATCAAGAAGAGAAATGACAATGCAAACATTTGAAGAAATTACTACAAGTACTCCAGAGAAGTCACTTCTTGTATCATTAAAGAGTAAAGCTGGTAGAAATAGTCAAGGTAAAATAACTGTTAGACACCGTGGCGGCGGAGTTAAAAGAAAATATAGAATAATCGATTTTAAGAGAAATAAGGATGGTATTGAAGCAAAGGTTGTTTCAATAGAATATGATCCAAATAGAACAGCATATATTGCTTTAGTTGCTTATAAGGATGGAGAAAAGAGATACATACTTGCTCCAGAAGGATTAAAGGTAGGAGATGTTGTAGTATCTGGACCAGATGCAGATATCAAACCAGGAAACACTCTTCCATTAAAGAATATTCCAGTTGGTACTGTAGTTCACAACATTGAATTACAAGTTGGAAAAGGTGGCCAATTAGTTAGATCAGCAGGTAATTCTGCTCAATTAATGGCTAAAGAAGGCGAATATGCTACATTAAGATTACCATCAGGTGAAATGAGATATGTAAGAATTGAATGTAGAGCTACAATCGGTTCAGTATCAAATTCAACTAACGATATCGTTAATCTTGGTAAAGCTGGTAGAAAGAGACATATGGGTTGGAGACCAACAGTAAGAGGTTCTGTAATGAACCCTAATGATCACCCTCATGGTGGTGGTGAAGGTAAATCTCCAGTAGGTAGACCAAGTCCAGTTACTCCTTGGGGTAAACCAGCATTAGGATACAAGACAAGAAGAAACAAGAAGTATTCTGATAGATTTATTGTTAAAGGAAGAAATGCTAAATAGTGTGAAGAGATAATAAGTCTCTTCATGATTGGCATTTACCATTGATGAAGGGAGGCTAATTTAGTGAGTAGATCAATTAAAAAAGGACCATTTGTCCATGCTGGATTATTAAAGAAAATTGAAGAAATGAATGCAAACGGTGAAAAGAAAGTTGTTAAAACTTGGTCAAGAAGTTCAACAATTTTTCCACAAATGATTGGACACACAATTGCAGTTCATGATGGAAGAAAGCATGTACCTGTATATATATCTGAAGATATGGTTGGTCATAAGCTAGGCGAATTTGCTATGACTAGAACTTATAAAGGTCATGACGATAAAAAGAGTAAATAATTAATTTCTTAGGAAGGAGGAGCATAAATGGAAGGTAAGGCTATAGCTAAATACGTAAGAATGTCTCCAATAAAGGTAGGAGCAGTTACTGATTTAATAAGAGGAAAAGATGTAAAAGAAGCTTTTGCTATTTTAGAATACACTCCAAGAGAAGCAGCAGTAGCGATTAAAAAAGTATTAAAGTCTGCAGTTGCTAATGCAGAAAATAATTTTGCACTAAATTCTGATAATCTTTATGTATCAGATGTATTTGTAGGTCAAGGACCAACATTAAAGAGATTCAGACCTATGGATCACGGTAAAGCATTTAAAATACTTAAAAAAACAAGCCATATTACTGTAATAGTTAAAGAGAGGGCTTAGAAGAAGGAGGGAAATTATAGTGGGTCAAAAGGTTAATCCTCATGGACTTAGAGTAGGCGTTATCAAAGATTGGAATTCAAAATGGTATGCTAATAAAGGTGATTTCGCTGACAATTTAGTTGAAGATAATAAAATAAGAACATTTGTTAAAAAAGAACTTTTTGCAGCTGGTATTTCAAAAGTAGAAATAGAAAGAGCTTCAAAGAGAATTAAATTAAATATATATACTGCAAAACCAGGTGTAGTTATCGGTAAGGGTGGAGCAGGAATTGAAGCATTAAAAGCTAAAGTACTTAAAATAATTAAGGAAAACAACGTTTTAATAAACATTGTTGAAGTTAAGAATTCTGAGTCTGATGCTCAATTAATGGCTGAAAATATTGCAGCTCAATTAGAAAAGAGAATATCATTCAGAAGAGCTATGAAACAAACAATCCAAAGAGCTATGAAACGTGGAGTTAAGGGTGTTAAAACTGCTTGCTCTGGTAGACTTGGTGGAGCTGAAATAGCAAGAACTGAACAATATCATGAAGGAACAATTCCATTACAAACTTTAAGAGCAGATATTGATTATGGATTTGCAGAAGCAGATACAACATATGGTAAGATCGGAGTTAAAGTTTGGGTTTACAATGGTGAAGTACTTCCAACAAAAAAGGTTGAAGAAAAACAAGAAGCAGAAGCATAAGAATCAGAAAGGAGGAATTAGATCATGTTAATGCCTAAAAGAGTAAAACATCGTAAGGTACAACGTGGTAGAATGAAGGGTAAAGCTACAAGAGGAAATTTCCTTGCATATGGTGATTACGGAATTCAAGCTACTACTTGCGGATGGATTAAAAGTAATCAAATTGAAGCATCAAGAATAGCTATCAATAGATATATAAAAAGAGGAGGAAAACTTTGGATAAAGATTTTCCCAGATAAGCCAGTATCAAGCAAGCCTATCGGTACAAGAATGGGTAAAGGTAAGGGAGCTCCTGAATACTGGATTGCAGTTGTTAAACCAGGTAGAGTTTTATTTGAATTATCTGGTGTTCCAGAAGAAGTTGCTAGAGAAGCAATGAGACTTGCTGCACACAAACTTCCTGTAAAAACTAAATTTGTTACAAGAAGAGATTTCGAAAAAGTAGGTGGTGAAGAATAATGAAAGCTAGAGAATTAAAAGATTTAAAAGCAAATGATCCTCAAGATTTAAGAGTTAAGTTAAACGACCTTAAAGCTGAATTATTCAATTTAAGATTTCAATTAGCTACAGGACAATTACAAAATCCTATGAGAATAAGAGAAGTTAAGAAATCTATAGCCCAAATAAAAACCATCTTAAGAGAAGAAGAGTTAAAGGTTCAGCAATAATTCTGGAAGGAGGTAGACCTTAATAATGGAAAGAGGATTAAGAAAAAAGAGAATCGGTAAAGTTGTTTCTGATAAAATGGATAAGACTATAGTAGTTGCTGTTGAAACTAAGGTTAGACATCCACTATATGGTAAGACTGTTAATAGAACAACTAAGTTTAAAGCTCATGATGAAAATAATGAAGCAAAAGTTAACGATAAAGTTTTAATAATGGAAACTAGACCATTATCTAAAGATAAGAGATGGAGACTTGTTGAAATAGTTGAAAAAGCTAAGTAGGCTTTAAGACTGAAAGGAGGATAATTCAATGATACAACAACAAACTGTGCTTAAAGTAGGAGATAACTCTGGAGCAAAAGAAATTATGTGCATTAGAGTATTAGGTGGATCTAAGAGAAAGTTTGGTAACATCGGTGATGTTATAGTAGCTAGCGTTAAAAGTGCAACACCAGGCGGAGTTGTCAAAAAAGGTGAAGTAGTTAAGGCTGTTATAGTTAGATCTGTAAAAGGAGTAAGAAGAGCAGATGGTTCATATATTAAATTTGATGAAAATGCTGCAGTTTTAATAAAAGATGATAAGCAACCAAGAGGAACTCGTGTATTCGGACCTGTTGCTAGGGAGCTAAGAGATAAAGAATTCAACAAAATATTATCATTAGCACCAGAAGTTCTATAATAGAGGAGGTGTCTAACTTGAAGTTACACGTTAGAAAAAACGATACAGTAGTAGTTATATCTGGTAAAGATAAAGGTAAGACTGGTGAAGTTTTAAAAGCATATCCAAAGACAGGAAAAGTTCTTGTTCAAGGAGTTAATATAGTTAAGAAACATCAAAAAGCATCTAGAACACAAGCTGAGAGCGCTATTATAGAAAAGGAAGCTCCTATTAATAGCTCAAAAGTTATGTTATATTGCAAAAAATGCAAAAATGCAACAAGAATCAGCAACAAGCTATTAGAAGATGGTTCAAAAGTAAGAGTATGTAAAAAGTGCGGAGAAACATTCTAAATTATCTGAAAGGAGGTAGCACTAAATGGTAACAAGACTTCAAGAGAAGTATGAAAAAGAAATCGTGTCAGCGATGATGGATAAATTCCAATATAAAAATATCATGGAAGTACCAAGACTTGAAAAAATTATAATTAATATGGGTGTTGGTGAAGCCAAGGAAAATCAAAAAGTTTTAGAATCAGCAGTAAATGATTTAACTTTAATTGCTGGTCAAAAACCTGTAATTACTAAGACTAAGAAAGCAGTAGCTAACTTTAAAATAAGAGCTAATATGCCAATCGGATGTAAAGTTACACTAAGAAGAGCAAGAATGTATGAATTTGCTGATAAATTAATGTCAATAGCTTTACCTAGAGTTAGAGACTTCAGAGGTGTTTCAAGCAAATCATTTGATGGTAGAGGAAATTATTCTTTAGGAATTAAAGAACAATTAATATTCCCAGAAATAGAGTACGATAAAGTTGATAAAGTAAGAGGAATGGATATTATCTTCGTTACATCTGCTAAGACAGACGAAGAAGCCAGAGAATTATTAAGATTCCTTGGAATGCCATTTGCTCAATAATAAGGAGGTACACTATGGCACGTAAGGCAATGATCGAAAAGTGGAGTAAGACTCCTAAGTTTAAAACAAGAGCTTATACTAGATGTAGAATATGTGGTAGACCACATTCTGTATTAAAGAAATATGGTATATGTCGTATTTGTTTTAGAGAATTAGCATACAAAGGTGAAATACCTGGCTGTAAGAAAGCAAGCTGGTAAGAAATTATAAATCGAAAGGAGGCACATTAAATGGTTATGACAGACCCAATAGCAGATTTACTAACTCGTATTAGAAATGCTAATGCTGTTAGACATGAGGTAGTGGAAGTACCTTCTTCAAATGTTAAGAAGGCAATTGCAAATATATTATTAAAAGAAGGATATATTAAGGAAATAGATGAATATAACGATGGTGTTGTTCCAATGTTAAGAATATCTCTTAAATATGGATCAAACAAAGAAAGAGTTATAACTGGTATTAAGAGAATATCTAAGCCAGGTTTAAGAGTTTACTGTAAGAAAGAGGAAACTCCTAAAGTACTTAATGGTTTAGGAATAGCTATCATATCAACTTCTCAAGGAATGATGGTTGATAGAGAAGCAAGAAAAGCAGGATTAGGTGGGGAAGTTCTTTGCTACGTTTGGTAGTATAAGAATCCCTTAACATATGTTAATATGCTAAATTAAATAGGAGGTACAGTTATGTCAAGAATAGGTAAACTACCTGTAGTTATTCCAGCAGGTGTTACAGTTACAGTTGATGAAAATAACGTAGTTACTGTAAAAGGCCCTAAAGGTGAATTAGTTAAGGCTATGCATGAAGATATGTCAATTGCAGTTGAAAATAATGAAGTGCTAGTTACTAGACCTAATGATATAAAAGAAAATAGAGCTCTTCACGGATTAACAAGAGCACTTATACACAATATGGTAGTTGGAGTTTCAGAAGGATTCCAAAAAACATTAGAATTAGTAGGTGTTGGATATAGAGCTCAATTACAAGGTAAAAAACTTGTTATGAACCTTGGGTATTCACATCCAGTTGAAGTTGAACCAATGGATGGTATTACATTCGAAACTCCAGCTGCTACAACAGTTGTAATTAAGGGTATCGATAAGCAAGTAGTTGGTGCACAAGCAGCTGATATTAGACGTTGGAGAAAACCTGAACCATATAAGGGCAAGGGAATTAAATTTGAAGGTGAACATATCAGACGTAAAGAAGGTAAGACTGGTAAGAAGTAATTAGAAAGGAGTGAGGCTCATGTTCAAAAAGGCAGATAAGAAACAAGTTAGAGCAAAACGTCATCTTAGAATACGTAAGAAAGTATTTGGAACTACTGAAAGACCAAGACTTTCTGTTTATAGAAGTGATAAGAACATATATGCTCAAATTATAGATGATGTTAATTCAGTAACATTAGTTTCTGCTTCTAGCTTAGATAAAGATATTTCAGCTAAAGGTGGAAATAAAGAAGGAGCTAAGGCTGTTGGTGAATTAATAGCTAAAAGAGCTTTAGATAAAGGATTAAATGAAGTTGTATTTGATAGAGGTGGATATGTATATCACGGAAGAATACAACAATTAGCAGAAGCTGCTAGAGAAGCAGGATTAAAATTCTAAAAAATAAGGAGGGACATAGATGAGAATCGATCCTAGTACACTAGAACTTAAGGAAAAAGTTGTTTTTATAAACAGAGTTACTAAGGTTGTTAAAGGTGGTAGAAATTTTAGATTCAGTGCACTTGTAGTTGTTGGTGATGAAAACGGACATGTGGGTGTTGGAATGGGAAAATCTATCGAAATTCCTGTAGCAATCAGAAAAGGAATAGAAGATGCTAAGAAGAATTTAGTTGAAGTTGCAATGGTTGGAACTACTATTCCTCATGAAATATATGGTATGTTTGGAACTGGTAAAGTTCTTATTATGCCAGCTAAAGAAGGTACAGGAGTTATTGCTGGTGGTCCAGCTAGATCAGTACTTGAATTAGCAGGAATTAAAGATGTTAGAGCTAAATCATTAGGTTCTAATAACCCAAGAAATATGGTTAACGCAACAATAAACGGATTAGCAAACTTAAGAACTGCTGAAGATATAGCAAAATTAAGAGGAAAATCTGTTGAAGAAATATTAGGATAGGGGTGAGTGCAATGGCAAAATTACAAATTACTCTTGCAAAGAGTTTAATAGGTAGAAAATCTTCACATATCGCTACTGCTAATGCCCTTGGACTTAAGAAGATTGGTAAAACAGTAGAAGTCGAGGCTACACCTCAAATCTTAGGTATGGTTAAGAAAATAGACTACTTATTAAAAGTAGAAGAAATATAATACAAGGAGGTGCACTACTAATATGAAACTTCATGAATTAAAACCAGCAGCTGGTAGTAAGAAAGCTCCAAAGAGAGTTGGTAGAGGTACAGGTTCTGGTTTAGGAAGAAATGCTGGTAAAGGTGAAAAAGGACAAAAAGCAAGATCAGGCGGTGGAGTTAGACCTGGTTTCGAAGGTGGTCAAATGCCTTTATATAGAAGACTTCCAAAGAGAGGATTTAACAATATATTTTCAAAGAAATTTGTTTGCATTAATGTAGATAGATTAAATGGATTTGAAAATGGGGCTGAAGTTACTCCAGAATCATTACTTGAAGCTAGAGTTATAAGTAAAGTAAATGATGGAGTAAAGATTTTAGGTAACGGAAACTTAGAAAAAAGTTTAACAGTTAAAGGATGTAAATTATCTAAGTCTGCAGCAGAGAAGATCGAAGCGGCTGGAGGAAAAGTTGAGGTGATATAAAATGCTATCAACCCTACGTAATGCTTGGAAGGTTCCGGAATTAAGGAAGAAGTTACTTTGGACTGTATTCTTGATATTAATATTCAGAGCAGGTGCTCATATACCTGCTTCTGGATTTGATACAGAATATCTTAAGCAAATTACATCATCTGGCTTGCTTGGATTTTATGACTTAATATCAGGTGGTGCTTTTAGTAGATTTAGTATACTTGCACTTGGTGTTACACCATATATTAATGCATCTATAATTATGCAATTATTAACAATTGCTATTCCAGCTTTAGAACAAATGCAAAAAGAAGGGCAAGAAGGACGTAATAAAATCCAAAATGCTACTCGTTATTTAGCTATTGTTTTATCAGTTGTATTAGCTATTGGGGTCGTAGCTACATTGAAAAATAGTGGAGTAAGTATTGATTTATCTAAGTTTGAATATTGTGTTGTAATATTATCATTAGTTGTTGGGTCAACATTCTGTATTTGGCTTGGCGACCAAATAACTGTTAGAGGTTTTGGTAATGGTACATCTATACTTATTTTTGTTAATATAGTATCTAGATTCCCATCACAAGTTGCAAGCTTATATCAGTTAAAACAAGCTGATACTTTATCAATAGTACAACTTGCATTATTTATTGCAGGTGTTGCTATACTATTAATTTCTGCTATATTCTTTAGTTTGGCAGAAAGAAAAATTCCAGTTCAATATGCAGGTAAGGCAATGGGCAAAAATGTTGTTAAAGGACAATCAACACACATACCATTAAGTATAGTAAGTGCTGCTGTTATAGCAATTATATTTGCAATGTCAGTAATGGGATTTCCACAGGCAGTTGCTCAATTTTTCCCAAATGTTGGATGGCTTCAATCATTAGTTACTGGAAAATATAGTCCTTTTAATACAAGTACTTGGATGTATCCAACTTTATATGCAATATTAACATTATTCTTTACTTGGTTCTATAATGAAATTACATTAAAACCAGACGAAATGGCTGAAAACTTAAATAAGTCAGCTGGTTTTGTTTTAGGTGTAAGACCAGGTGAAGCAACTGTTGAATATTTTGAAAAGATCATTTTAAAAATATCTATGGTTGGTGGTGTATATGCTGCATTATTAGCAATAATACCAGTATTAATAGAAATGTTTAGTCCTGCATTAAAAGGTGTTTCTTTTGGTGCTACATCAATTCTAATTTTAATTGGAGTTGCACTAGATTTTACAAGAAGAATGGAATCTCAAATGGTTATGCGTCATTATGAAGGATTCCTTAAATAAGATAAAATTAATTTGGAGATGATGCCAGTGAGAATCGTATTATTAGGCCCTCCAGGAGCTGGAAAGGGTACACAGGCAAAATCAATTAGTAATAGATATTCAATACCACATATTTCAACTGGTGATATTTTTAGAAAGAATATTTCTGAAAATACACCTCTTGGAATTGAGGCTAAAAAATACATGGATAATGGTCAATTGGTGCCAGATGAAGTTACAATTAACATGGTTAAGGATAGACTTAAACAAGATGATTGTAAAAATGGTTACTTATTAGATGGTTTTCCAAGAACAGTAAGTCAAGCAGAAGCACTTCAAGCATTTTTAGCAGAAAGAAAAGAAACATTAGATACTGCTTTATGTATTGAAGTTCCTCAAGAATTCATTTTAGAAAGAATGACTGGAAGAAGAGTTTGTCCTTCATGTGGAGCTAGTTACCATATTAAGTTCAATCCTGCTAAGGATGGTAAATGTGAATTATGTGGTAGCAGCGTAGTTCAAAGAAAGGATGATACTGCTGAAACTGTTAAAGAAAGACTAGATGTTTATGAAAAAGAAACTCAACCACTAATTGATTTCTATAAAAATATAGATTTATTATCAACAGTAGATGGTACTAAAGCCATTAACATGGTTTTTGAAGATATTTGTACACTATTAGATAATAAGTAAAATTTATTTACCAGTATGTTGAGAGGTTTGAACAATCTTGATAGCTTGGGTAAACTTGCTGCTAAATTATAAAGTAGTATTGACCAGGAAACTATAACTATTTATGTTTATAGTAGTTCAAAAAAGATTGGCACTAATTATAAATAAGAAGTGTTGCTTAGCTATAAAGGCTAAAATATTTAGAATTTATGCTAAGGTAATCATAGAGGTGAATGATTTGCAAAACAATGACTTGATTGGAAAGTTGGTACTTTCAAAAGCAGGAAGAGATAGAAATCATTTGTATGTTGTAATTGCGAAGCTAAACGAAGAATATGTTCTTCTTTCTAATGGATCTACAAAAAATGTTGATAAACCAAAAAAGAAAAAAGTTAAGCATTTGACTTTTTATGATATTATAAATGATGAAGTCAAAGAAGCTATCATTAACAAAGATAAAAGTACTGATTTAAAAATTAAGAGATTTTTAAAAAAAGAAGGCATTGTTAAGGAGGGTTGATTACCTTATGTCAAAAGATGATGTTATTGAAATGCAAGGTACGGTCTTAGAATCTTTACCGAATGCAATGTTTCAAGTTGAACTTGAAAGTGGGCATACAATTTTAGCACATATATCAGGAAAGTTAAGAATGAACTTCATAAGAATTTTACCTGGAGATAAAGTTACTGTTGAACTTTCTCCTTACGATCTAACAAGAGGTAGAATTACTTGGAGAGCAAAATAGATAGATTCTATTATTATTAGAGGAGGGTTAGCTATGAAAGTAAGACCATCAGTTAAGCCTATTTGTGAAAAGTGAAAAGTTATAAGAAGAAAAGGAAAAGTAATGGTTATCTGTGAAAATC
>ENA-UOJO01004278-UOJO01004278.1-human-gut-metagenome-genome-assembly--contig:-P57-NODE-4278-length-12456-cov-8.738166_pt1 | contig 12456 bp, 15 predicted proteins | sample MGYA00242351_ERZ723898 | MGnify/ENA metagenome assembly ERZ723898 | reverse complement strand
TGAAATATATGTGGTATAATATTAGTGTAAATAAATGAAAGAGGTAAATAAAATGAAAGTGATTAAACAAGCATATTTTGAAAGCAAAAGCGAAGGGGCAAAACTAAAGTCAAGAACGGTGCTAATTATCGAGGTTGAAGGTGAATTATACACTGAAGTTGTTTTTAATAATTTTGAAAAAACTGAAAAATTATCATATGAGGCGTTTGATGAAGTGTGTGCTTTATTTAGTAAATACAATTATGAACTAAAAAGTATATTAACTATCAAAAATAAAGGAGGTGAAAAATAATGATTAATGAAGAGTGTTTAGTAATGCAAAATGAAGAAACAAAAGATATAGTAGTATTTACACATGCATATAATGAAGACGGTGATGAAGTATATACATATGCAAATAAACTAGTATTAATGGCATTATCATATGATAACTATCAAGATATGTGGAATTACTATGATTCTTTAAATTATAAAGTTTTAATGCATACACAAAAGGCTTAACGCCTTTCTTAATCTAGCCATTTTAAATGAAGGTCGCAAGCCCTTAAAATAGAGAGCGAGAAAGGAAAAAACTATGAAATTTTTTGAAATTGATGAAGAATATTTAAAGAAAGGAGGACTAATTACACGTGAGGCATACGAAAGTGGTTTGTCTTTTGGTTTATATGAAAATTGTTTAGTTGCTTATCATTATGGAGTAGTTATATTACCTTTAGTTAAACTTATTGGTTATATAGACGATTTACTTGCAAATGATTGGAAATATGTTGAATATAATAAAAAATGGAAACCTAAAAGCGGTGATAAATTTTACTATGTGACGAGCACAGGGCACGTTTATGAAGATACATTTTCTAATTTTTCAAATTGTGATAAAGATAGACTATCTTTTAATAATGTTTTTAAAACTAAAGAAGACGCCAAAAAAATGATTGAGAAATTAAAAATCATTAATAGATTAAGAGAATTATCAAATGTTAAATTTGTTGATGATTGTTCAAAAATAAGATACTCAGTTTCTTATGATATTGATACTAAAAAGGTTTGCCCTACTATGAATAGATACAGTAGAATATTACCTTTTGAATTATATTTTGAAACCGCTAAAGATTGCCAAAATGCTATTAAAGAAATTGGCGAAGAAAATTTAAAAAAATACTATTTTGAAGTGGTTGATTAAAATGAAAAAGAAAAGGAAAAATAATTTATTTATTATTGAAAATGGTTTATTAATTGATAAACTTGTGCCATGTAGAAAAATTAATAAAGATTTATACTTAATATTAACTGATAAGCATAATAGATTTATGATTGATTATTATACATACATGCAAGGGAAAGTACATTCAAAATTTAGGGGTTTATACAATGATTTTGTAGTGGTTGATAAGTATGGTAAAGTAGTATTAATAATTTTAAAGCAACAAAAAAATGTTAATGAATTAATTAAAAGGTTCATTAAAGGTTATAAAAATTTTAAAAAAGAAACTGATTATGAAACCTATAAATTAAAACGATTAATTTTGTATGTTAATTATAAAATAAAAATCGGTGAATATTAAGAAAGGAGGTAAAACAATGCTATATGTATATAAAAATGATATTTACGAAGTAGAATTACATTTTCATTCACGACAAGAAATGATAAAATCAATCCGTCGTGGTAAAGTTAAATGCTTAACCCCTACTGAAAATATTACTGAAGATGAAAGAAATTTTATCAAGCCAATACTTCATAAAATTGAATTAGATAGTTTAACAAATATTAGAGTAAAAGAATTAGACTATTTAATGAAAGTATACGGCTATTATCGTTGTAGAGATTTTGACATTGTTTATAAGGCTTAACAATAAAACAAAAACCTTAAAATTAAAAAATAGGTGCTACCTACCATAGTGAGAGAAAGAGAAAAACACATGAGAATTTTTATTTATGAAAAAAAGTATATTTCAAAGAAAGACGGAAATAAATTTCCAGTATTAAAAGGTATTTTAAGAAAGGAAGACACAAAAACTAACACCGACCATTATTTTAATATTGGTTTCTACAAAGAAGATAAAGAATTATTTAATAAAGAAATGTTAAAGAAAGATTTATCATATCCTATTACAATTGATTTAAAACCAAATGATTATTTCATTTCTAAAAAATATGATAAAGAAAAGAAAATTGAAATTTTAACACTAGTTATTAAAAATTGGAGCGATATGCAACAAGAAGAATGGAAGTCAAACACTTTAGAAGATTTTGCAAAACAAAATGATAAATGACCTTTTTAAGAGGTAATTCTTTATGGCAAAAAATCTTACATTAAAAAAGATACTTAGCCTTGACTACACTGATTTGTCAAAAATGACAAAAGATGACTTAATACAAACTTCAAAAGTACTTTCACGAAATATTAATCGAAGAATGAAAACATTACAAACTAAAGGGTATAGTTCACAATCAAGGGCATTTAATTTATACCAACAATCATTAAAAAGCGGTGTTAAATATACGACTTCAAAAGAGTTAGAAAAAATGACACGCAATCAAATGTTAAAACAAATCACAACCGCATATAATATCATGAACCTTAAAAGTTCAACATGGATTGGTATGAAAGAAATATTAACAGGTGTTGATAAACGTCTAGCCGAGTTAGATATAAATCACGAAATCACATGGAGTTATAATGACTCTAGCCTATCAATGAAAAACAAATTTTGGGAAATTTATAATAGACTTCAAGAATTGAGAAACGATTTTGATAGTAATCAAGTACAAAAAGATATTGCAATAATGTTTTCACGAAACGACAAAAGGCATAATGCGGAATGGTATATGAATAGATTAAATAATATATATGATAAAAAATATCAAGAAGACCAAGAAGTTGAACGTCAAGATTTAAAGCGTTTAAATGGAAATTCAGTTTTTTTCAACTGATAAAACAAAAATTGAGGAGGTTTTACAACGTATAAAATCTAAAGCAAAAATAAGTAAGAAAGGTAAAAAATACTACTACAATTTTGCTTGTGGTTTTGACACTGAAACTTCCTCTTTTTATCAAAATTTAAAAACGGGTAAAACTTCTTTATCTTTAGATAATGTAAATAAAAATGAAATTAAAGACTATGTAAAAAGAGGTATTGTATACGAGTGGACTTTTGGCATATATTCAAATGGTGATACTTTAATTATAATTGGAAGAACACTTGAAGAATATCAAGAATTATATAATATGATAACTAATATTTTTGATACAAACGCTATTAATCTATTAATTTACGTTCACAATCTTGCTTTTGATTTTCAATTTATAAGAGGTTATTTCACCTTTGATAAAGTGTTTGCTATTGAAGAAAGAAAAGTATTAAAGGCTATTACAACTGACGGCGTAGAATATCGTTGTAGTTATCAATTAAGTGGTTATTCTTTAAGTGTTGTTGCCAAAAATCTAACAAAACATAAAATTGAAAAGTTGGTAGGCGATTTAGATTATTCAAAAATACGTCATTCAACAACACCACTTACGCAAGAAGAGTTAGATTATTGCATTCATGACGTTTTAATTATTTTGTACTATATTGATGAAACAATTACAAATGACGGCGATATAACTAAAATACCATTAACCAAAACGGGTTATGTACGTAATTATTGTCGCAAGGCTTGTTATAAGGTAGTAGGCAATAAAAAAGCAAGCAAAGATAAAACACGCAAATACTATGCTTTAATGCAAAAATTAACCTTAACTACTGATGAATACGATTTACTAAAAACTTCTTTTATGGGAGGTTTTACACACGCAAACGCAATGAATTGTGGTAAGGTGTATAATAATGTTAGAAGTTTTGATGAAACTTCCGCATACCCTACTGTGATGATTGCCGAGAAATTTCCGATGAGTAAAGGTATACAAATAAATCATATTACTAGACAAGAATTTGAAGAAAAAGTACGCAATTATTGTTGTGTGTTTGACGTTGAATTAAATGACGTTGAAAGCCTAATTTATTATGAAAATTATATCTCATCATCAAAATGTAGAAGTCTCAAAAATCAACTTGAAAATAATGGACGCATTGTTTCCGCAAAACGTTTAATAATATCTATCACCAACATTGATTGGGAGATTATCAAACGTACATATTCTTTTTCATCATTTAGAATAGGAAGATTTTATTACTATCAAAAAGGTTATTTACCTACTGATTTTGTAAAGTCAATTTTAAAACTTTATAATGATAAAACAACCCTAAAGGACGTTGAAGGAAAAGAAGTTGAATACTTATCATCTAAAGGGATGATTAATTCGGCATATGGTTGTTGCGTTACTGATATTGTTCGGGATGAAATAATTTATGATATGGAAGGGTGGCATAAAGAAAAAAACACAACTGAAAACATTGATAAAATTATAGCAAAATATAATAAATCAAGAAATAGGTTTCTTTTCTATGCATGGGGTGTATTTGTCACCGCATATGCACGTGCAAATCTTTGGAGTGGTATTTTTGAATTAAAAGAAGATTATATTTATAGTGATACCGACTCTCTTAAATTTATTAATTATGATAAACATAAACAATTTTTTGAATTGTATAACAATAGACTAATCTATAAACTTCAAAAAGCCCTAGACTATCATAAAATACCTTATGAGGCGTACAAACCTAAAACTATTAAAGGCGTTGAAAAAATATTAGGGGTATGGGATGATGAAGGCATATATGATAAATTTAAGACTTTAGGTGCAAAACGATATATGTATTTTAAAAATGATAAACTAACTTTGACCATAAGTGGTGTGAATAAAAAAACCGCAACACCGTGGTTGCTAAAACATTTTGCAAATGATGATATTAAACAAGTTGATAAAGTTTTTAATGCTTTTGAAAACGAGTTAGAATTTCCTAAAGACGCAACAGGTAAACAAACGCATACATATTTAGATTTTGAATATGAAGGTTATGTAAAAGATTATACAGGTAAATTAGGTTATTATCATGAGTTTTCAGGCATACATTTAGAAAGTACTACATACTCACTTTCAATCAGTCAACAATTTTTAGATTATTTAAAAGGTATTAAGTATATAAAAATTTAAAGTGTAAGTATGTTTAACTTACACTTTATTTTTATTTTACCGGAAATCCGCAAGCCATTAAATAGTTGCGTACTATTTCACCAATCATATTGTCTTGATAAAAGACTTTATCTAGTTTAAAAAACCATACAATTTTTTCTTCAAGTTTTGTGACAGGCATATTTATTCGACGTCTATATTTTGGTGAAGGGTTAAACTCAAGTGAATAAATAACTGTTTCCTGTTCTTTTCTTATTGGTGTTGTTTTTTTATGTATATATGTATACACACATTTATGTTCATCATCTCTAATAATTTCACATTGCAACGTTTCCCCTTCAAACTTAATATAGTAAATAAACAATATATCTTCAAATTTATATTTGTAAGGTAAATGAGGGTATATTCCAATTTCCCATGTATTGCCTTCACCTGTAATCATATTTAATTTTGGATTATCAAAAGCAAAATAAACATTACTTTTCTTATTTTTTCCGATGCCGTCGGCAAATTCAACCGCAACTTTTAATTTGCTATTACCATAACTATAAATATCAATATCGCCAGGTTTCATACGTTTAGCCCTAGTTAAACCCATTTCACCAAAATAAGGGTTATAAGGGTTTATTGAGTTACCACACATGTATATTTCAACATTTTCACGTAATCTAATAATAGTTGATAAAGTATTCGTAAATAATACAAACTCATCTTCTAAATAGCCGTTTCTTGATATAAACTCATCAAACAAAATCGTTGTAACATTTGGAAAACTTGCCGATTTATCGTGTTCCATTGACGCTAAAGAAAACGCATAACAAAAAGGTTTTTTGTCTAGCACGTCACTATTTAAAGTTTCATCAAAATTTGCTAAAAACCACATTGAAGATTTGTAAACAATTTTTGAAAATTTACCTTTAGTGATATCTTTTACTCTACCTTCATTAACTAAATTTTCAAAGGTTCTTGCTCCACGTTTTCCTCTAAAATCTTCAAGCATACGACGCAAGATTGCTCCTTCATCTTTATAACCGCTTTCCACATATCTTTGAAGTATTAACTCTAATACACTAAATGATTTGCCGTTTGAACGTTCACCAAAAATAACAAAATATTTACAACCTCCAACTTCTTTGCTTTTTTCTCTAATTCTAGTTAAACGATAATATTTAGGTTTCATTATAATATAACCCCATTAATTAACATTTCATATATTTTATTTTTCTCTTCTTGTGTTGCCGTTGATAAATTTTCAATGTGAATCTCTTTAACTTGTGTATAACCTTTCATGTTCTTAAGTAATCTAGTTTTATTAAGTGGTAATCCTAATAATTTTTTATAGTTATCTTGTGAATTAGAAACGACAGGACGAGTGACTAACATATAAATTTCAAAAGGCATAGCCAAATCATTTACATTACCACTTGTTTCACCTTTAATAGCATTGGAAGAAGTTAAGGCATTAATATTACCCATAACCATACTACTAGTCGCACGTGCTCCACCCAATATACCTATAATAGGGTTACCTGTTATTGCAAAAGCACTCATTGACACCGCATTATCAATTAAACCTTTTATATTAGTAATTAATAAATCTTGATTAGTTTTGTATGTTCCATCGCTACCAATTGGTATTTTAACACCGCACTTTCCTTGTTGTGTTGTTATAAGAACGTCCCTTGAATTATCAGTTAATGAGTCTCCACGTTTTACTAGCAATAATGCTTGTCCGCTATCAAAATCAATAGATAAATCAATCTTTATATAATAACCCATAAAGATTTGAGGTGAAATTTGAAAATAACCAAAAAACGGTATATAAATTTTATATTGTGTTTGATAGTCTAAATAATTGTTAAAATAAGGTTCAATTTTAAAATTAGCAATATTAATACTATTATGTGGATTTGATAAATAATAATTTTCAAGTTTAAAAGTAGATTTTCCGATTGTTATTTCATCAAAATAAGTGCTAGTTCTAAAGAATGTATTAACTTCAAGAGGGTATAACATAATAGATGATATATATTCATTAGGATTTGCAAAAAAAGTACCTATAACTGATTGGTCTATTTTACTACATTGATTGCATAATCTAGTTATAGTGTTAATATTTCCCGAAAATTTTTTATTGAATGAAGTTTGTTCCCACGACTTTAAATTGTCGCCACCTTGTACGCCTGTTGTAGACATTGTAGAAATTACAAATGGTAAAGTCACTGTTTGTTTAAAAGGGTTGTTTTGTGGTGTTAGATTTTCAACCAAAGCAAGTTGTGAAGTATTATCAACTACTAATTCACTATCAGTCAAATTAGGGTCAAATTCAAATTCATTTCTTGCAATTAAGCCTTCTAAATTTCCAATCTCTTTTCTAAAACTCATTAATTCATCACATGATAAATAAAGCACATATAAATTATTAGGTGTTAATACAATATTAGTAATATAATAATATCTATTTAAAGTGTTTATATAGCAATAATTAAAAATTGGAAGTTCATTATAAACAATTTTAATAATAGGGTTCAAAATTGAAGTGCTATCTTTAAAAATTATATTACATTCATAAATTTTAACTAAATCATTTTCTTTATTAACTTTACTATCTTCCGCATTATTTTGATAAAAAGTTGCTTTAGTCGAGGGTGCCCTCCAATAAGCAAATAAAGTTAAATCGTGTGTTACAGGTGTATTAAAATCATAGGCACTATACATACTGTTTGATTTGCTCCAACCAATAAATGTATAACCTTCTTTGGTAGGTATATCTACGGGTTCACTAACCAATTGATTATATTGTTTTGTTTGTGAGGGTTCTTGCGGTGTTCCTCCTTGCATATCAAAATTAATGGTATAACTTTGAATATTATAATTTGCATATAATGTTATATCATCTTCGATAATTTGTTCTCCAAATATATAAGGGTCGCCACCTTCTTCAATGCTCCAATATAAAAACTTATAACCTTCTTTAATACAATTATAATCATAGTCGCTAGTTACTTTACTTCCATAATCAACAAAAACAAAATCATTAGGGTAAATTTCTTTAATAATTCCACCTTTTGTGATATAATTAATTTTAACTTGTTGTTTCTTAAAAATAGCCGTTACCTGTATAGGTTCAAAAATATTAGTGCCATATAATATACTTACATCCTCAAATGAAGGTAGTTGCCAATATTCAAAATCATAACCAACTTTTGTACTTGTTAGAAAATCACCATACGATATCATTTGTCCTAGTGGTTTAAAAAATGGATTTGTCAATGTTTCATCGAGTGTACCACCATTCAAGACATAATCAATACCAACAAATTCAACACTTGAATAAAAATAATTATAAAATGTATCGCTAATTTCTTGATTATACCAATCAAAGTTTAAGTCTTGATAATCTAGTTCTTCCCAACCACCGTCTTGCAAATAAGCCGTTATATAACTTCCGTTGCTTTTTCTTTTATATTGCAATTCTTGCTTTAATAGTTGCATACCGATATATTGAACGTGTGCGCTATCTTCAAAATTAACACTTACTTCAATTTTAGTTACTTGTTCGTCGACTAAAAGTTTAAAAGTATCTTTAAGTCGATATCTTCCATTTATAAACATTTTAAAATTCCTCCTTTTTATAAAAATAAAGAGTGGTGTATTCCACCACTCAAAATTAAGCAATAAAGAATACTACAAAATTTTCCGCTAAATCATTGAAATATCTTGAAGTAAATTTGTGCCAATAGTTCATAAATTGTGCGTTAGGTGTATTCATAGTTGTTACTTCTCTACGTGGTTGTAAAATACCTAAAGCCTCATCATCAAACATAACACCTAAAATACCACTTGCGGTAACATTGTTAGATTTTGCAGTTATAACATTAATCTTTGAAACACTGTCAAACGCAAAATCGGTGCCACTACCTTGCCAATATGAAATAGTTTCATGTTTTGGTAAAGAAACAAGTTCATTGTGGTAAGTATCACTTTGTAAGTATACTTGTGTTGCACTTTCAAAATCGTTAAGTAAAACAACATGTAAATAGTCTTTTGGTGTATGTTTTGTTGTTCCTTCAATGTTGTATAACTTAGAAACGGCTTTCATACGGTTCATTGTTAAAGTCATAACTTCAACACAATATCTAATAAACTCTTTGTCTTGTAAAGCCGTCGCAACTGTTAATGTTGTATCAGGGTGTAAAGCCTTATATCTTGCAAATAAATTGATTGCGCGTGTGTTTCCTGCACCTGTAAAAGTTGTGCCACTCTTGTAAGCGTCAAATAAAGTTTCACCAATAAAGTTATTAACACAACGTTTTGCTAGTTCTTCAATTTTAATTTCCATTGATAATTGAACGTTACCTTCAATCATTGAAATAAACTTAACATAATCTTCAGGACTTTTTAAACTTTCTTGTACTTGAAGTGTAGTAATTGATACTTGAATTTGGAAAGTACTTGCTTGATTGTAAAACTTTTCATAAACTTTTGGTTTCTTGTAAACATGAGGGTCATAACTTGCACCGTCGACTAATTCCCAACTTTCATTTTCAATTGCTTCAGGGATTTCACCACGTACTTTTGCAAGGATTGAGCCATATTCCCAATAATCTTTTAAGATTGTTTGTAGTTCACCACTGTATGGACGATTAACAAAGATTGTACGTCCAATTCTATTTGCTAGTTCATTACAGTAGTTGTCTACACCTAATTTGTCTTGTAATTTACCTCCAATATCTACTACATTGGAAAGGTCTTCTTGAAGTACTTCGGTTTCACCTAATACCTCTTTTGTCATATTATTGACTAATTCATAAACTTGTGTAATTTTCATATTTTAAATTTCCTCCTTTTTAACCTAAAAATGCAATTTCATAATTTGAGTTAGTAACAGGTCCACCACTAACTTTAATAGTAAAATATTCAGTTTCAGTTGCATTTAGTTTAACCGCATATGTACCGTCACTAAAAATAACTACCTCAGATGATATTTCAGTACCGTCCCAAACATCAAAACTTGTTTGAATTATTGTTGTACCTGATAATGATAAACGCAAAGATAATCTTTTACTATATGGAAAATCCCCATAATTAATTTTTATGATTCCGTCAGTAGGTATATTACCGTATATACTATGTATGATTAAGGAAGTGCCTACATCCATTGTTTCTTTATCTACAATATTAACAGTAAAACCATATACATTAAAACTATATGAAGTACCATTTAAATATATAGTTGTTATAAAATCGTTTCTTTCAATTCCGTTTATCTTAATACCGGTTACAAGCACTTGTTTAAAATAATTTTGTTCTAATACATTATATAAATCTGGTAGTAACCCACTGTTATTGCTCCAATCATAAGTACCTCCGTCACTATCTATACTGTTAAGGTCAATATTTTTCAAATCTATAATTAAATAACCACCTTTTTTTTTGACATTCTTAAAACCTCCTTATAGCCAAATTTTTAAAGTTAGATAATCATCAAACGACTTAAGAATAATATCATAAAAGTTATTCATAGTTCTTAAGTCTAATTCTTTTAAGATTAAATCTTGAGAAGGTATATCACTACCGCTAGACTCAATCTTTTCATTTCCTGTTTCTTTTGTGGTTCGTGTTTCTTCGTTGTCATTCATTTCACCACTATTGATTGATTGATTTAAGTTTGTAAAGTCCTCACTATTATAACCGCTAACTTGATTAGTATTAGTAACTTTACTTTTAATATTTCTTGTTTCATCGTGTTGCAAATTAGGTGTGCGTGTTTTAGTTTCTTTCTTACTATCTAAAATATTATATTTAGTTGTTAAACTTTCAAAAATATTATTCCAATTTGCAATATTTTTAATATAAATCATATATGATAGACTTTTGATTTTATCTTCATCTAATTGGTTGTTTTCATTAAGAAATATTTCAACAATTTTAGCAATGATTTTATAACCACATTTTTGATAAATTAATGATACGTCAAGCATTTCATTAGTTTCATCACTTTGTAAAAATAAGGGTATATCAACTTGCCTTTCAGTTAAAGTTTGCTTTAAATAATATATAAATCCTTTAAAATCTTGCTTAAAACTATTCGGCATTGTTTCTATCAGTGTAGGTCGGTTCAGTACTTCGCAACTCATCTTTATCAACCTCCTTATTTTCAACTTCTTGTATCATTTCATCTTTTTTAAGTTTCCAAGATAAGCCTAAATCAACTTGAATATTTGTACCAAACATTTCATTGACTTTGTCAAAACTTTCTTGTCGACTCAACAGCATATCATCTACAAACGGTAACAAAGCGTCATCATTTAATTGACTTTCACTACTATTAAGACTTTCTCTCTTCATATTATAATTGGCATTTAAGCCCAATTCATTAAACCAACTTGCTTTATAGTATTGAAGTAATTCAATTAATTGTGTAATTGATTGATTGTTGTTTTGTCCGTTGAAAAGACTTTTGATAACTTCTTCATCCATAATTGCTTGTGATGAAAAAACACTTAACAAATCGCCTTCTTCAAGTTTTTTTATCATCACTTCGTAACTTTCTTTTGTGTTCTTATCACTTGTTGCAACAATTGTCATTAATCTTGTTAACACACTTGATATTTTTAAAGACAATTCAGTTTCAGTTAAAGCCGTTGCATATCTTCTACATAATGGTGTTAAGCCAATTAAAGTACTATCATTTTTGATAATAATACAATTCTTACCAACTTCAAGTGTAAAACTTCCATATACAGGATTTGCAATAATAAATTGTTTTGGTAAATAGTTGCCGTCAAGTTCACCACCCCACGCACCAAAGCATATATACAAATCACCTTCACCTTTCAAGTCTTCAGTTAAGGGTTGTAGCATTCCATTTGATAAAGTTTTAGCCTTGAAACAACAAAGATAGCCAATTGATTGTAACCACAATTCAAGTAATCGTTTATCAATAGTTTTAGGTACATTTTCATATTTAAACATTCTAGAAGTTTTAGAAAACATATACTGCATATTGTTTCTAACACATACTTGTTTATTTTTAAAATCATAAACATTAGAATTAATAAAAGTATACCCCATTCCTCCTATAAAATCGTACTCTTTTTTCCTACCCATTACTTGCCACCTTCTTTTTTAAGATTTTCTAATTCATCAATAGCCTTGTCAACTTCTTGTTTAACTCTTTCAAACTTTTTATTTTTAATTGATTTATAAACATTATAACATAGTTTAAATAAAATCCATAAAATTTGTATTGAAATAATTATAATACCTAGTATACTTTCTATTTGTGAAATACCTAAAGCCGTACCAATAGCAATTAATGTTGTATCAATAATGTTGTCATGCTTCATAACTTATACCTCCTATAAATATTATATCA
>ENA-UOJO01004272-UOJO01004272.1-human-gut-metagenome-genome-assembly--contig:-P57-NODE-4272-length-12468-cov-7.714010_pt1 | contig 12468 bp, 6 predicted proteins | sample MGYA00242351_ERZ723898 | MGnify/ENA metagenome assembly ERZ723898 | reverse complement strand
ATATTGAATTAGATAAACATGTTTTAGAAAATATGAATAACACATTAAGTAAGAGAGGTCCTGACAGCTCTGGCTATTATACAAGCAAAAATGTTCTTTTTGGGCACAAAAGACTTATAGTTGTTGATCCTGAAGGTGGCAGCCAACCAATGATAAAAAACATTGATGGCAATGATTATGTTATTGTATATAATGGTGAATTATATAATACAGAGGATATTAGAAAAGACCTATTATCTAAAGGATTTAAATTTAAATCTTATAGTGATACAGAAGTTATTTTAGCTTCATATATTTATTATGGTAATGATTTTTTAAAAAAATTAAATGGAATTTTTGCTTTTGCTATATATGATAGTAAAAATGAACAGATTATACTTGCAAGAGACCAAATGGGAGTAAAACCCCTATTTTATTCAATAATTGATAAAGAACTTATATTTGCATCAGAAATAAAGGCAATTTTGAAGCATCCTAAAGTTAAACCTGTGGTAGATAAAGAAGGACTTACAGCTCTATTTTCTCTTGGACCTGCAGTAAAACCTGGTACATGTGTTTATAGAGATATAAAAGAACTTAAACCAGCAGAATATTTTATATTTAAAAAAGATATGATAAGAATAGATAAATACTGGAATTTAGAAGCAAAACCTCATAATGAAACATTAGAAGAAACAATTTATCATACAAGGAATTTGCTTATAGATGCAGTAAAAAGACAATTAGTTGGTGATGTTCCTCTTTGTACTTTTTTATCTGGAGGTCTTGATTCCTCTGCAATATCTGCAATAGCAGCTTCTGAATTTAAAAAGAAAGGCAAAAAACTTACTACTTATTCTATTGATTATGAAGATAATGATAAGTATTTTAAGGCATCATTGTTTCAGCCAACTTCTGATCAATATTGGGCTGAAGAAATGGCAAAGTTTATAAATTCTGATCATAGGACTGTTATTTTAAATCATGAAGATTTGAAAAATGCCCTTAAAGATGCAGTAATAGGTCGTGACCTTCCAGGTATGGTAGACGTTGATTCATCTTTATTATTATTTTGCAAGAAGGTTAGAGAAGACTTTGTTATAGCCTTATCTGGAGAATGTGCAGATGAATTATTTGGTGGCTACCCTTGGTTTACCAGAGATGAATTAATTAATTCAAATACTTTTCCTTGGGCAAGGTTTATAAAAGATAGATATGCTATATTAAATAATGATTTAAAAAAGTTAAAAATTGAAGAATATGCAAATGAGTGTTATTTAAATACCTTAAAAATGACACCACATTTGCCTAATGAATCTAAAGAAGAACATAGAATGAGAGAATTATTTGTATTAAATACTAACTGGTTTATGTTAACTTTACTAAATAGAAAAGATAGAATGAGTATGATGAATAGTCTTGAAGTAAGAGTACCTTTTGCAGATCATAGAATTGTACAATATGCTTTTAATATACCAAGAAATATAAAGTTATTAAAAGGAAGAGAAAAAGGACTTCTTAGAAAATCTCTAGAGGGAATATTACCAGAAGACATTATTTATAGAAAAAAGAGCCCTTATCCTAAAACTCATAATCCTATATATACAAGCTTAGTATGCAAGGAAATGCAAAATATTTTAAAGGATCCTACATCACCTATACTTGATTTAATAGATACAAATGTTGTTTCTGAAATAGTAAAAACAAAAGGATCATCTTACAAGACTCCATGGTATGGTCAACTTATGACAGGTCCTCAGCTTATAGCTTATTTAATTCAAGTTAACTATTGGCTTAAGGAATATAAAATTGAATTTAAATAAAAACAAAAAGGAAGCTTAAAAGAAGCCTTCACTTAGGGATTGTAGGAAAAACAGTTTTTGAGTGACGTCTTCAAGCGGTGACAAAAGAGATAACGACCATACAAGAGTAGGAATGCTCCTGTATGGTCGTTTTTTTATGCTCAAGTACCGAAATGGTATGTGAGATTATTTGCTTTTATGTTCTACGGATAAGATAAAATCTGCCATAGCTATTGCAGCGTTAACAAACAGTCTCGTATGATGTTCTTCGATTGGGATTCTATTCGCTCCAACTCCATGAGCATCACTATCTTTATTTCTCATTTCAGCGATTGCAGATACAATACTGCTTAACCCAGAAAGTAGTGTATTAATTCTTCTATCTGTATTTGCATCTGTATGCATATTATAGAGAGTTCGAACTTGTTTATACAATTTTCCGATATCACCACTATCTGATGGTATTTCGTTTTTCTTTTCTATAACGTAACAAAATGTTTCTTCCAATAAAGTTCTTGATTTCGTAATTGCACTATCAAAATCGTTTTGTTCGATATCTCTCATAGCTCGTGAAGATATGCTTTTGATGTATTCTCTGTCAATGGTTTTTATTGTTGGGGCAGCTATTTCAATCCGGCTTCCTATTGGATGTATTATAAAATTTTTACCATTGACAATAAGCTCATTTCCACCAAATAATAGTAAACCATTTATTTTCTCTAAAATCGTGGACACGATTGTTTTATGAGCTTCGTTTATCTCGTCAGCACTATGTCCATTTAACATTTTAGAAAACTGATTCAGCGAGAACATATGAGCTAACAAGCTAGAACATTTATTATATTTAATACAATACTCAAGCAGATTATCCAAGTATTGCCATCTACTTAACGCCCCGCCATTCCATGAATATGTTGCAGGAAGGCCAAACAAGGTGGATAAAGCACATAAATCTGCTCCTGATAAGTATGGCATTGATATTTTTATAGTTGAAAAATCCTCGAATTCGTAATCACCATATTTAGTATCACCATCAAGAATAGCTATTATTTCTTTATTTCTTAATAAAGAAAAGGAATTGTTCATTTGTATCTCACCTTCCTTATTAAGCAACTGTTCTGTATCGAGTATATACATACTCATATATCTGCTGACGATACATAGAGATGCTAACCTCATCGTAGCACTCAGGCAATTCTGCCCAAAGGGTATCACGGATAAGATTATCAATAGCTGCTTTTGTTTCTTGCTTATCTGTCCAATGGTCAAATTCAGCAATTTTCATTTTTATTTTCTGTAGTAGTGATGCTGCAACTTCTTTAAGTTTCTTGATGTCCGTTTTGCTCAAATCATCACGGAACAACATATCATAAAGAGAAAGTTCTTCATCACTTGTAAAGCCTTCACGGACATAGCGTTGTTCTTCTTGGCTCATTTGATTAGCCAAATCCATCAATTCCATGAAAGTCTTCTCAATTGTGGCTCTGTCCTGCTCACTGTTATAATCATCGATGATTTGTTGATAGCGTTCGTAGTAGTTAATTCGATCAGGATTAGCAAAAAGCATACTATCAAGTTTTTGCTGGATTACTTCCTCTAAATCCTTTAGAACAAGATTCTTTTTCTTAACCTTTGCGAACTCTCTGCGAAGAAGGTCAAAGTCAATTGCACTGATATCAAATCTGCGTGGTTCTTCACGCACCATAGTAGGTGTATGCTGAATCTCAACATATGCGCTAATAATTCCATTGATTTCAATCATAAGGTCAGTGGTATTGATATGCTTACGCTTTTTCTGCAGTTCAGCATAGATAGCTGCAATAGCTTCATACTGCTTACGAGTGTGACCGGTGACATCAGCTCTGTCAGTATATTTCATAAGACGATTCAATTCAGACGCATATGTAGTATATGTTTTTTTATCTTCAATCGAACCACATACTGCATTCGCTGCTTCCTGAAGGTATGACAGTTTCATAAAATCGTAGGCATTTATAAGCATTTCTAAGTCAAAGTCATTTTCTTTTAAAAACATATTAGTTTTTTCTATTGTTTCTATGATACGAGTAATCAGTTCATCTTTATCTATTGTAGGATCTGAACCACCATTCCCGCCTACATTAGCAGTATAATCAGCAAGAGCCTTTCTCAAAGCCTTTACGATACCAATATAATCGATAATCAAACCATTGCTTTTGCCTTCACTTACACGGTTGGCACGTGCTATAGTCTGCATAAGTGTGTGAGCTTTTAATGGTTTATCTAGATATAAACACGAAAGACATTTAACATCAAATCCAGTAAGCCACATTGCACATACGAATACAACACGGAGTGGATTTTTTGAATCCTTGAATTCTTTATCCAGCTCACGTTTTTCCATCTTAGTACGGTGAGTCTTTATATCTAAATCCCACTTTTTGAATGTTTGGATTTCATTTTGTTCCTGACTGATTACAACAGCCATTTCAGTTTCTTCCATCCATTTGATTTTTCTTTCAAGTTCAAGAGCCTCTTGTTGGCTTGCATATTTCAAACTTGCTTTTAATATTTTGATTTCTTCTTTCCAATATTCTTGAACGTAATTATACATTCGGACGCAGGTAACTTTGTTTAAGCAAACAAACATAGCTTTACCACTTGTCCACAAATCAGAGTAGTGCCTCACAAAGTCTCGTGCAATAGATTTTAATCTAGGCTCGGCTGTGAGTAGGTGTATCTCTTTTGCAAATTCAGCTTCAAGCTTATCTTGTTGGTCGACATCAAGGTCAGCATTTTCGATAGCATCAAGAATTTGATTTGTGATTTCAGGGTTGTGTAAATCAACAATCTTCTCACCACGATTTTCATAGTAAAGAGGGACAGTAGCACCATCTTCAACGGCTCTCTTGAAGTCATAGACTGATACATAACCACCAAAGGTACGAGCAGTAATATTATCGCTTGAAAGCAATGGAGTACCTGTAAAGCCGATACGTGCAGCGGTAGGTAACAATTTCATCATATTATCAGCAAAGATACCGTACTGACTACGATGTGCTTCATCAGACATAATAATGATATCGTGATCAGGATATATAGGCTTTTCATTTGGCTTATTAAACTTCTGAATGAGAGTGAATATAAAGCTTGGATTTCCCTGTAATTTCTTTACAAGGTCATCACCACTTGTGGCAACAAACTGTGAAGCCTTTATATCTTTTCCGAGCAGTCCACAATTCTCGAAAGTATCACTTATCTGTGTATTCAATTCGTCTCGGTCTGTAAGAATAACAAAGGTTGGTGTACCTTCCATCTTTCTTCGCACCTTTTTTGCAAAGAATACCATTGAATAACTCTTGCCGGAACCTTGTGTATGCCAGAACACACCAAGTTTTCCATCATTCAGCTTTCTTGCAGCGTATGTCTTCATAGCTTCATTTACACCGAGATACTGGTGGTTACGAGCAAGTATCTTTGCAGTGTGACCATCAGAGTGATCATATAAGATAAAGTTCTCAAATAAATCAAGGAAGTTCTCTTTCTTACAGATACCACGGAGCATTGTTTCAAGAGCAACGCTTCCTTGGTCTTCTTCGGCAAGTCGCTTCCATTCATGGAAAAATTCAAACTTACTACCAAGCGTACCAACCTTAGCTTCTGTTCCATTGGAAAGCATAAGGAATGCATTATAATAGAACATGTGTGGAATAGTATCCTGATAATCAGTGTAATTATCATCATAAGCATTCTGAACGTCCACAGTATTCTTTTTAAGTTCTACAAAGAGAAGTGGAATACCGTTTACAAATCCTACGATGTCAGTTCTTCTACGATATAAATCTCCGTGGATTTTTAATTCCTTTATTGCAAGGAAATAGTTGTTGCTTGGATTCTGAAAATCGATAACTGCAGCTTTCTTTGTTTCGGTTTGTCCGTTTGGCTTTTTAACAGTAACAGGAATACCGTCACGAATTAAAAAGTATTTTTCTTCATTCACCTGCAACAGTGAAGATGTAGATAATCTCTTTTCTAAGACCTGTTGTGCCTCAATAATCTGATTCTCATTTATCCACGGATTGTATTTTTTAAGTGCCTCTCTAAAATATCGAGTAAGCAATATATCTTTGTAGCTTTCTCGACCGAAAGTGCCGTTCTTACCTAGCACTTCAGTATTATAAGCAAATTGAACATCCCAGCCTAATTCATCACGCAGTAGATTACCTGCACTTTCCTGAACAAGGATATTTTCTGAATAATCATAGCTCATTATTGGGCACCTCCTTCTTCTTAATAATAATCCATCATTTCCGCCACAGATTCAGCTTGTATCTCTAAATCCATTTCTGGCATTTCATAAATAAAATCTAACATTTTGAACACATAAACAATTTGTTCCTTAAGCAATTCTAAATCGATCACTTCGTTCTCAAATGTTTCTATGTAGAAATGACCTTGTTTGTTCTTTGCAAGAGGATACCTTGCAAAAGTCATATCATCGGTTTTCTCATAAATATTAGATATAAACTTTTCTACAACCTTGATGCCTTCAAACATTTGAGAAGTAGTTGTATTTTTGTTCGTTGTCTTATATTCAATGACTAAATTTCGTGCAGTACCACAGAGTGCTTTTAAATCATGTCCGCCTTCGGATACATCACGATTCTTTTTTAACACCACACTTAATACAGCATTTATTGCTTTTAAGTAAACCTCAATACCGTGGACAATATTAAACATGATAGGGAATATCCATGAATCTGCTTTCTTATCGCTATTATCTATTAAGCACTGTTGTAATAGATTATAAGCTGTAGAGAAAAAAGCTTCTCCCATTACAACAAACTGTCTTCTCGATGTGTGTGCAAATCCAGTTCTCCAGTTTAGGTATGAAGTCTTGTTAATATCGGCATTATACTGAAAAATAGTATCCAGTTTCTTCCCCATGGATGGAATTCTACTAGTATCAAAATCTTCATATTCAATATTTTTTAATTCCATTGTCACACCTCGATTTCACCGCTCATTAATTTAGGTAACAATCGGTCACGAGCTTGTTGTAGTAACTTACAATTCCTCTTTAATAATTCAGCTTTTTCCAAATAAGGTTCGACCATTCTTGAATATTGTTGCACAATGTCTATGGTTGGAATTAATATCTCTATTTTTTTAAGTCCCTCATTGGTTAATGAAACTTGTGTTGCACCTGTAGCATATCGATTTTTTTCATCATCAAATCGTTTTGAAGCTAAAGTGGCATATACAAATCCAAAACATCCTTCTAGTGCAGTGAATCCTGCAAAACCAGATGAAATAACTGAATCATTTGCAAGATGTGAACTTTCTCCAAAACAATTCAAAATTTTATATGTATTACTCATACGTGCGAACCAAACAGAATTATTCACTGGCTGAACCGATGCTCGTGATGGTTTATTCATATAAGTAATAGTCGCTCCATCTGCAGAAATTGTTGTTCCAGTTATGTCTGCAGTCGCATAATATTGTTTTTCACCATCAAAAGGACAAACCTTATTTTTAGAAAAAATAAATATATCATTTTCTAAAATTGATTTCTTAGCCCATCCATTAGGGATGCCATCAATAATTTCAGTTTCCTCATATCCTGGAAATCTCAAATCAACAAACCACTCCTTATAAAGTCTCTGTGCTGCCTCTTCAAGAAGTTTGATTTGTTTTTGGTTGTTCTCTATTAATTCATCATATGCCTTTAATATACATACAACTTTTTTCTGAGTAGAGATATACGGTATTTCTATTTCTATTTGTTTAAGTGTTGCTATAGGAACAGCCTTTTGCGCAGTTCCCTTTGCTATAGCATCTATCTTCTTCTGACCTTCGTATGAATTAATCCAATAGTATAAATATTCCACATCTAGCTCATCATCAAAATCTTTTAACCATGTTAGATTTCCATCAGCAAAATAGAATTTATCATAATCCTTATATATATATGGAACCCCATAAGTACCTCTTGTTGTAATCAATAAATCACCCACCTGAGGAACTCCATACTTTTCTTTTACACTTTTATATGCATCTTCTGATATATAATCACATTCAGTAACATCTTCGCCTTTAACTTTTTGTATTATTTCTTTCGAACAATAAAATGGAACGCCTTCCTTTGTTCTTTCAGATGCATGGAATCGCTTACTAGATGTCACTGAGCAATGAGCGCCTATTGTTGTCTTCTTATAACTCATAATCCCATCTCCTTCATATTATGCGAGATGGTATCCATCAAGTCGTTAGATTCTGCTTGCAAAGACAATAACTCACGATGAATTTCAGCCATGCGTTCTTCAAAGTCCACACCATCATCTTCAATAGGTGCCACACCTACGTATGCACCAGGAGTAAGTGACCAGCTTTTTTCTTCAATTTCAGAAATGGTAGCAACCTTACATAAACCAAGTACATCAGCATATGCACCATCACCAAATTTTTCATAGAGCCAGTTTGCTTCCTTGGCTACTGTGAGGATTTCAGTAAGTTCTGCAAGCTTAATATCATAAGCTTCCTGAGTCTTTTTCTTTTCACGTTTTTCTGCTGATTCAACTGCTTTCTTTGCTTCAGAACGAAGTGCTTTTGCTTTCTCTGATAATTCATGCACCTGTTCTGCAAACGGTTTATCGCTTCCAAGTGCAGAACGATACTCGTTAAGAATAGCAGTGTATTTATCAACCTCTCCACGATAAAGCCATACTATGGCATTCATATTTTTAAGCTGCCAGTCAGACCATTCGTTAAGAGTACGGTCTACGACTGTATAGTAATTTCTTGCATCAATGAAAAGAACCTTATCCTTGATAGCATCTACTTTTCCCTTATCAAAGAACCAAAGAGAACAAGGCAATGATTTAGTATAGAAAAAGTTATTACCAACACTAATCATCACATCTACATGACCTGTCTTAACAAGGCTTTCTCTGATATCTTTATCTTTACCTTGGCTATCGGTAGCAGAAGAAGCCATTACAAAGCCAGCACGTCCAGTTTCGTTAAGGTAACTGTAGAAATATGAAATCCATAAGTAGTTACCATTACCAACTTCTTTATTCTTATTGATGCTTGGCATACCAAAAGGCAAACGTTTTGCACTTTCAGCAGATTCAGCCTTAACCTTGTCTACATTGAAAGGAGGATTTGCCATTACATAGTCACAGCATCCATCAAGGTTATGTGCGTCATGATAAAAGCTGTTTGCTTCATCTCCGGATTTAATAACACCAGTAAGACCATGAACAGCCATATTCATAAGACAGAGCTGAGCGTTATACTCAACCTTTTCCTGACCATAGAATGTCATAGTACTGTTTGCATTCATTCCAGCAGCATTAACAAAATCCCCGGACTGAATGAACATACCACCTGAACCACAAGCTGGGTCAAGTAATACACCACTTGTAGGCTCGATAATATTAACAATCATCTTTACAAGAGACTTAGGCGTAAAGAAAACGCCATCGTCTGATGCGATGTTCTTCGCAAATTTATTTAAGAAGTACTCATAGATTCTTCCGATGATATCTCCACCAACTTCATCAAGAGCGGAATTATTAAAAATACGAAGAAGCTCTGACAAAATCTCATCAGAGAAATCAGTATAGCTTTTAGGAAGCACACCAACTAACTGTTCACTCTGATCTTCGATGAGCTGCATGGCATTGTTGACAACTTCTCCTAAACTGTTCATGTTGTGACCGTCTTTATTAACAAGTCCGGCAGCAGAAATATCTTCAGGAAGATTTAATAAGTAATCATACTGTGCTTCCTTTGGAAGATATAATGCACTTTTAGCTGCGAAGTCACTTGCTTCAATAGGAATAACTCGACCACCACGAGATGGGCGTCCTTTTAAGATTTCTGCTTCAACCATCTTGTATCTGCTATATGCGTAGCGCAGGAAAATAAGTCCAAGCACAGGCATACAATATTGATTTGATGTCAGTTTTGAGCCAGCACGTAATAAGTCTGCAGATTCCCATAATTCTGATTCAAGTTTTCTTATATTGATCATTTTGATTTTCCCTCCACCTTAAAATCAAGCCATGCCTCTTCGACACTTGTATAGTCGATATCATTCTTAAGGCAGAACTCCTTTATATTTTTCATTGCAATAAGGTTAGGCTTTGCTTTACCGCCTTCCCATCTATTAACAGTAGAAAATGCCACTTGTACTTCTTTGGCAAAATCGTGCTGTGTTAAAAAGCATCTCTGTCTGATTCTTTTAATTTCTTCTGGAAATCCCATGTTGCATCTCCTTCTCTTGAATATCTCAAAAATATAGCGTTATTATACCACATAATTACGAATTTGTCTACCTCCTGAAGCTATCTCGTATAGTCGCAGGAGATTTTTTATTTTTTCTTCCTGAAAACGTCCTTTTGATGCCATTCCCAAGGCTAACAGTTAGAAAGGACAGAAATTCTTTCAAATGTATCCGCTCAAACTTGAAAACTTTCTCCAGTGGGAAAGTGTAAGGACGATACAGCGGGCTGTCCTTAGGAAGGAGGTCATACAGATGTATGGATAAGAAAAACGAAAAACTGAATGTGGAGGTTTTCGACTACTCCACAATACCCAAGTTCATGAAAGACCATGGCAGGTTCTGTCTGTGGAAGCTTGTGATGAAACCGGGTAAGACAAAGCCGGACAAAATACCATATCAGCTTAACGGAAAACGAGCTGATGCCACTAACCCACAGCATTATTCATCTTTTGATGAAACTGTGGAGGCATTTGCTAAAGGTGGTTATGCAGGTATCGGTGTTGGGTGCTTTGAACCATTAAGGCTTGTGGATGTTGATGACTGCGTTGTTAACGGAAAACTTGACGCAAGAGGTCAGGATATTGTAGATACCCTTGACTCCTATACGGAACTTAGTCCGTCCGGGAATGGTGTTCATATCTTTATTCTTGCTGATGGGTTTGCCTATGACAGTAAGCGTTACTACATCAATAATCGCAATACCCATGTGGAAGTCTATGCACCTGATGTTACAGGCAAGTTTCTGACGCTAACAGGAAAAGTCATTCATGACGCTGATGTTAATGAACGCAGTGAACAGTTGCAGGTGATTTTGGACAAGTACATGAAAAGACCTGATGCAGATGTTACTGCTCCTGTTGTAGATGCTCCCGGCAGTTTTCTTTCTGATGAAAGTGTCTATGCCAAGGCATCAAAGTCAAAGCAGGCAGATAAGTTCAATGCTCTGTGGAACGGTGAAATTCCTGATGGTAAATCTCCAAGTGAAGCAGATATGGCATTAGCTGAAATTCTTGCTTTCTGGTGTGGCGGTGATACCGAGCAGATGGACAGGCTTTTCAGACGATCAGGACTTATCCGTGACAAATGGGACAGAGTTCAGAGTGGTTCTACCTATGGAATGATTACACTTACAAAGGCAGTAAAGAAATGTACGGCATTTTACAGTCCAATGATGGCTACTGCTGATGAGGACTTCAATGACATTCTTTCAAGGCTAACAGAATTCAACTTACTTGAAAACAGACGCTACCGAAGTGGTGATATCGGGTATGGCAGGCTCTTCGCTGATATGTTCAAAGCAATCGCAAAATATGTACCTGAACGTAAGAAGTGGTTTGTCTATGACGGTAAACGATGGGTGCCTGATATTGCAAATCTAAAAATCATGGAACTTGGTAAGGACTTGGCAGATGCAATGCTTCTTTACACTTCAACGATTAAAGATGAAGAAAAAAGACTGCTTTTCTTAAAGGAAAGCAAATATTGGCAGCAACGCAGATTCCGTGAAACCTATATCAAGGAAGCACAGAGCGTCTATCCCGTGCCAATGGAACGATTCGACAGTAACAGATATCTATTCAACTGCAACAATGTCACCTTTGATTTAAGGACAGGCATTCCAAAGGAACACTCCTCGGAAGACTTCTTAACCAAAATCAGTCCCGTGGATTATGACCCTGATGCAAGAAGTGAACGCTTTGATAGGTTCATTGACGAAGTTATGAGTGCTGACAGGGATAAGGCATTGTTCCTTCAAAAAGCACTCGGCTATGGCATCTGTGGTGATACCCGTTATGAATGTATGTTTTTCCTTTATGGCGAGACTACCAGAAATGGAAAAGGAACGCTTATGGAAAGTGTACTCAGGGTTCTTGGTGATTATGGCAAAGCCGTAAGACCTGAAACTATCGCACAAAAGCACACTGTTAACTCGCAGGCTCCAAGTGAAGATATTGCTCGACTTGCGGGTATCCGATTTGCCAACATATCTGAACCAAGCCGAGGTTTAGTTCTTAATGCTGCGCAGGTAAAGAATATGACAGGCAATGACACTCTTAATGCAAGATTTCTCAATGAAAACAGTTTTGATTTTGAACCACAGTTCAAGCTTTACATCAATACTAATTATCTTCCAGTGATTTCTGATATGACGATGTTTTCTTCAAACAGAGTTATCATCATTCCATTTGACCGACATTTCGAGCCATGGGAACAGGACAGAACACTTAAAGAGGAATTTGCAAGACCTACAACGCAGAGTGCAATCCTTAACTGGCTTATAGCCGGGTATCGCATTCTTCATGATGAAGGATTTGTACAGCCATCGGCAGTAACTGCTGCTATCAGTGCTTATCAGTCTGACCTACGGACAGTTATTATCCAATTAATTGAAAATATCTATTTAAATAAAAA
>ENA-UOJO01004271-UOJO01004271.1-human-gut-metagenome-genome-assembly--contig:-P57-NODE-4271-length-12469-cov-19.676494_pt1 | contig 12469 bp, 10 predicted proteins | sample MGYA00242351_ERZ723898 | MGnify/ENA metagenome assembly ERZ723898 | reverse complement strand
GGCGGGACCGCCCTTTTTCTGTTACCACTTATTATATACCTTTTCCGCAAAGCCCAGCAGGTTCTCTATCTTCAGCACCGTACCGTCATCCAGCCTCGCCGTGCCGTTAAAGTAGCCGAACACCTGATGCTGGTCGCTGCAAATAATGCCTATATTGGTGCAGCTCGCGCGGTCCAGCACCGGGGTAAAGTCCATCTCAAACCGCCCATCGCTGCTGGTGAATTTCCACGGGCTCATAAAGTCGTCCTTGCCGTCCTTCTGCGGGATCAGGAAGGACAGCTGCTCCAGCTTGTGCGCCGTGCCATCGTAGAACAGCATATTCTCGCTGGCGGCACTGGTATCGCCAAAGCCATACCCGATATTAAAGCCAAACGGCTTGCCCTCCACTGTGCCGTTGCCGCTGCCCCAGTACCAGGTGTTTTTGTAGGTCCATACGCCGCGGCCCCAGTCCAGGGTGGCATAGCTCTCCTCGGGGTCAAATTCGATCACCTGCCCGTCAAATTCCACCCGGCCGGCAGCCTTCATGCAGTTGATCTTCTGGTTGTAGTAAAAGGCCTTCTTATCCTCCGCAAAGGGGGTGACAATCACCATGGAATCCTCCGGCTCTTCCGTCAGGGTAAATTCCGCCGCGATCGGCTTTTTATTCATAAAATTCTGCACCCAGGCCGTCAGCTTCCGGGTACCGTCCGGCAGCACCTTAAAGCAGAAATCAGCGTTTTTGCGCTTCACCGCCACATCTCCCTCGGCGCTGCTGGCAGGGAAACCGGTCTTTCCGCCAGGGAAAGGATAGATGATATTGCAGGTGTGTTCCCACGGCCGACTAAAATCCAGCAGCGAGAAGCCCAGCAGTCCCATGTAGCTGTTGTCGTCAATGGTCAGTGCCACACCCCACCTTCCGTTCATGATCAGGTAGTAGTCCCATTCCTTGATGCGGTGGGCCGCCGCCTTGATCGCCCGGCGGTCGTATGCCTTGATGAGACGGCGGGCATAGCCCGCTTCGCACAGCTCGCCCCGTTCGTTCAGCAGCGGGCCGGCGTTGGTCAGTTCTTTCTGCATGGGGTGCCTCCTTCGTTCTGTCATCAGTTTTAGCGGAGAACCGGTTTTTCGCGGGGGTGCCTTTTCGCAGAACCTCTGCAGGGAGCCGGCTCAGGCCGCAGGCCAAACCGTCCTGCGGACGGTTTCAGCGGGCTTCGCCCGCTGGCCCGCCGGAACGGCGGGCGGCCTGCGGCCCCACCCGCCCCCTGCATCAGCTCCAGTCAGATCTTACGCCTTGGCGGCAGCCTCGTTCAGGGCCTCCATCAGCCGGGGCACATCAATGCCATGGGCCAGGGCGCCCTGCTCAATGTTCTCAAAGTGGGCGGCGGCGCAGCCGATGCACCCCATGCCGAAGCGCTGCAGTACCTCTACAGTAGCAGGATATTTCTGTACGATCTCCATGATGCCCATATCTTTTGTAATCAGCATAATTTATTATCTCCTTGCAGTTAAATTGGGGGAGGCAAACTCCCCTCCCTTAGTATAGTTATTTTTCCCCTATTTGTAAACAGAATCCGAACTTTTTTGCAAAGTCCCCCGTTCTGCCCGCCCGTTCATTGACAAGCGCCGCCGCCATGGTGTAAAATGATGCGGAACAAAGCCCCCGCCGGGGCCAATTTACAAGAAAAGGCACGAGGAACATTATGAAAACGACAACACGCCTGCTGGCCCTGCTGCTGGCACTCTGCATGGTATTTGCCTTCGCCGCCTGCGGCAAAGACCCCAGCGACCCCACCGATCCGACCGATCCCAGCAATCCCACTACCCCCACCGATCCTGATAACCCCAATCCCGATGAGCCCTCCAAGGAGGAGATCCTCAAGGAGCTGCAAAAGACCATGCTGGAAAATACGCTGGCCATGCAGCAGAAGAACAAGGATACCATCGGCTGGCTGTATATTGATGGCACCACCGTCAATGATGTGGTGGTCAAGGTCAATTATAACGATGATAACAAGTACTACCTGCGCCGCAATGCCAATGGTGAGAACGATAACGACGGCTGCTACTATGCCGATTTCCGCTGCACCAGCGGCAATCGCTCCACCATCTCGAAGAATACCGTCATCTACGGCCACAATCTGGGTCGGGCTGAAAATGCCCTGCTGACCGATTATCAGAACCACGCAAATGGCCCCAAGTTCGCTCAGCTGCTGAAGTATCAGGACGAGGATTTTGCCAAGACCCATCCTTATATCTACTACTCCACTATCGAAGAGGACATGGTCTGGCAGGTATTTGCGGTATTCTACACCGATATCAAGTTCGACTACATCAACCCCAACCCCGCCGATGCCACCTTCAATAGCCTCATCAAAAAGGCCCAGGATCTTTCCTTCTACGATTATGATGTGGAAGTGACCAGCAACGATAAGATCCTCACCCTCTCCACCTGCACCTACCGTCTGGCGGATGATACCAAGCTGCACTATCCCAATGACTACCGCTATGTCGTCATGGCCAAGCTGCTGCCCGCCGATGCCGTGCTGGAGGATACCGTTTCCCTCACCGTCACCAAGAACGCCCCGGTAAAACCCGCCGGCGAATAATGCCCCATCCAATACGGCCCCCTTTCCCACCGGGAAAGGGGGCCTTTCGCGTTCCCCTAAAGCCTCCCCAGTGTAAGGAGTGTGACACTGCACCATCCAAAAGCCTCCCCTGTGTAAGGGGAGGTGTCAGCCGATCGGCTGACGGAGGGGTTGTTGGCGCAAACTATGTCATCAAACGCCCCGGCGGCGAACTGTACGGGTCTTGCACTCTGCAAAATCAGTGCGCCGCCGCCAGGCGCCCACAAATTAGCCTCCGTCGGGTAGGCGCTCAGTTTATACCTTTGCAAAAAAGGCCCCGCCCTCGCCGCCGGGCCGCCGCAAAAAAGAAAGCCCCCGCCATATGGCAGGGGCTTTGCTTGTCTTTTGTGGTTTGGGAATTACAGCTTGCCCAGCTTGGTGCGGCAGCTGCGGCAGACATACTTGTCGTCATAGGTAGCCAGCTCTTCCTTGGAGCCGCAGAAAATGCAGCAGGGCAGGTACTTCTTAAGAATGACCTGATCACCGTCTACATAAATTTCAACATCACTGTGGATGTCGATGCCGAGGGTGCGGCGAAGCTCTACAGGGAGAACGATACGGCCGAGGTTGTCAACTTTTCTTACGATGCCGGTGGATTTCATGGTACAGGTTCCTCCTTAATAAAGTTAGGTGGTTTGCTGGCGGTTTACAATATCTTCTAATATTCTCGCTTTTTCTCTACCTTGCTACTAAGTGTACTATTATTTTCCATGAAATTCAAGAGGTAATTAGCACAATTTCGCAAATCTTGTGGATAATTTTTGCCCCTAATTTGCCGCTTTTTTGGTTATTGTTGCTAAAATTGATAAAATGCGCACAAATTCCATTATTTTACATAATTCGATAAAACACATCAAAAAAGGAAAACATTAGCGCAATACGCTCCCGTAAGGAGAAAAAGATGTTGATAATTCATCTCTATTCCCGCCAAATCGAAGAAGGGAGCCCTGCCCATGCTGAATGGTATCCTTACCGCCCTGCTCATTTTTTCGGTCGTCACCGCGGCCTTCACCGGCCGGATGGAGGCCCTTTCCGCCGCGGCGCTTTCCGGCTGCGGGGAAGCCGTAAGCCTGGTCATTGCCCTCACCGGTATGCTGTGTCTGTGGAGCGGCCTGATGGAAATTGCCCGCCGCTGCCGCCTTACGGAAGCATTGGCCCGGCTGCTGCATCCTCTCACCCGGTGGCTGTTCCCCACAGTGCCGCAGGGTAGCCCCGCCATGCAGGCCATCTGCATGAATCTTTCCGCCAATTTGCTGGGCCTGGGCAATGCCGCCACTCCCTTGGGCCTTGCCGCCATGCGGGAGCTGCAAAAGTTGAATCCCCATAAGGACAGCGCCAGCAATGCCATGGTCACCTTTGTAGCGATGAATACCGCCTCCCTCCAGCTCATCCCCACCACCTGCGCCGCGCTGCGGCAGCAGGCCGGCTCCGCCGCCCCCATGGAGATCCTGCCGGCGGTATGGCTCACCGGGCTTTCGTCCCTGGCCGTGGTCCTGCTGCTGGACCGTCTGCTGCGCGGGAAGTCCCGTCGGCCGGAATAAAGGCAGGCCCGTGCGGGCGCCCTTCACCCCATCCGCGAATTTCATCAAAAAGGAGGGCATTCCATGTCATTCAGCGCCTGGTTCATCCCGCTGCTCATCACCGGCCTGTTCAGCTGGGGCCTCTGCTCCGGCGTGGATGTGTTCGATTGCTTTTTGCAGGGAGCCAAAGAGGGGCTCAAAACCGCCGCCTCCATCACCCCGGCCTTGGTCTGCCTGCTTACGGTGGTCACCATGTTCTGCCACAGCGGCGCCCTGGATGTCCTCACCGGCTTCCTTCGCCCCGTGACTCAGCTTATCGGCTTCCCGGCGGAGGTACTGCCATTGGCCCTGCTGCGGCCGGTCTCCGGCAGCGGCGGTACCGCCCTGCTGCACCAGCTGCTGGGGGAATACGGCCCGGATAGCTTTATCGGGCGGGTAGGCAGTGTGCTGGCCGCCGCCTCAGAGACCACCTTCTACGCTATCGCGGTCTACTACGGCGCGGTGGGGATCCGCCGTACCCGCCACACCATGGCCGCTGCCCTCACCGGGGATCTGACCGCGGCGCTGGTCAGTGCCCTTGCGGTCCGCTTGCTGCTGGGGGTGTGACCTGCCTCATCAGAGGGAAACGGTATCCAGATAATGCAGGAAGAAGCTGCCGTCCGGCCGTGTCATTACGGAGAAACGGGTCCGGAAGTCCCCAATTTTATAGGGATTTTCATAATATACATTGCCGTGCAGTTCGTAACTGACGCTTACCTCGGATTTTTCCCGATCAATTTGAACCTCCGTGTTCCTGCACACCGGAGTATTCCCCCATCCAAAGCCGGACCAAAACACATACTCCCCGGTTTCGGGAACATAGGTATCTTCACCAAACTCATAATCCGGAATATCAAACACCTCCTCGGCCATCTGCTGTATCTTTTCTTTTGGAAAGTGGTAACACCCCTCATCATCCATGGTGACAAAATCATGGTACAGGTATTTCTCCTCCTCCATGAACATTACCGTACTCAAAATAAAAAGATGGATCTGTCGGTCCTCCAACGGATAGGCGGAGCTCCCCAGGATATCTCCAGAGTAAAAGGCAAAGTTGGTCAGCTGCGCGGTCAGAACCTCCGAGGAAGCCTGCAGTTCCTCCTGCATTGCGTCCCAGTCCAATGCGGACTTTCCCTGCGGGGCGTTGCCGACGCAGGCGCAAAGGCTAAAGCAAAGTGCCAAAGCGATTGCGAGTGATAGCATCTTTTTCATGGCGTTTTCTCCTGTATGTTTTTGCCGCTGCGGCAGGTTTTCTATCATTTTACCATGGGCGCCGCAGGTGGGCAACGGAAAATTTTAGGGCGGTGACGCCTGTTCCTTGCCAGCGTCCGCCCTCCTCACAATTTTTTAACAAAATCGCCACATTCGGCGCTATGCAAAAGACTCCGCCGGTGCTATAATCTAAATTAGAATACTATGACCTGTAAGGAGGAAATAGCAATGATGGACAAGATCCTGGTAGCCGATGACGACCTGAATATCTGCGAGCTGCTGCGCCTGTACCTGGAAAAGGAGGGCTTCGAGGTGGTAATGGCCCACGATGGCGAAGAAGCCGTGGCCAAGTTCGAGAGCGAAAAGCCCTCTCTTATCCTCCTGGATATCATGATGCCCAAGCTGGATGGCTGGCAGGTTTGCCGGCAGATCCGCCAAAAGAGCGATTGCCCCATCATCATGCTCACCGCCAAGGGCGAAACCTTCGATAAGGTGTTGGGCCTGGAGCTGGGCGCCGATGACTATGTTGTCAAGCCCTTCGATACCAAGGAGATCGTGGCCCGCATCAAGGCCGTGCTGCGCCGCAGCAGCCCCGCCGGCACCGCCGAAGGTGAGGTCAAGGAGGTCAGCTACGATAAGCTCACCGTCAATATGACCCGCTACGAGCTCAAGGTGGATGGCAAGGTCGTGGATGCCCCGCCCAAGGAGCTGGAGCTCCTGTTCCACCTGGCCAGCCACCCCAACCGCGTATTCACCCGCGATCAGCTGCTGGATGAGGTCTGGGGCTTTGAGTACTACGGCGACAGCCGCACCGTCGATGTCCACATCAAGCGCCTGCGCGAAAAGCTGGAAGGCGTCAGCGATCAGTGGAGCCTCAAGACCGTTTGGGGCGTCGGCTATAAGTTCGAGGTCAAGGAATAAGAATGAACAAATCGCAGAAAACCCTGATGGGCAAATACTACTCGGTATGCTGCGCCATCATTCTGCTCAGCATGGTGCTGGTCGGCTCTATCTTCATGGTGCTGGCCAATGACTATCTGCGGGAAGAAAAAATCAGCCTGCTGGAGAAAAATGTGACCCAGGCCGCCCGCCTCACCATGGAAAATTACGCCGCCCACGAGTACCGCTATGTCAGCAGCGATACCCTGCAGCCGGTGTATGCCGTGCTGGGCTCCGCCATCGAGGCCGACATCTACCTTTCCGATAACAAGGGCAATATCCTCATTATGGCCCATACTACCGAGAGCGCCATCCCCCAGTCGGTGCCGCAGGCTGTCCTGGATAGCCTCTCAAAAACCGGCAGCTATCAGGGCTCCGTGGTCATGGCCGGCACCGGGGAAGACCCCCAGTACGCCGTGGCCACCCCCGTGGTGGATGAAAACGGCCTTCTGGTGGGTGCCGTTATGGCCACCGCCCGGGCTGCCAACCGTGCCCTGGCCGGCGATATGCTCCAGATGTTCCTCATCGCGGCCATCGTGGTGCTGGTGGTCAGCTTTATCGTCATTTATTTTGTCACCACCAGTCTGGTAAACCCCCTGCGGCAGATGGCCGCCGCCACCCGTGCCTTCGCCAAGGGCGATTTCTCGGTCCGGGTGCCGGTGGAGGGCGATGATGAGATCGGGCGGCTGGCCTCCGCCTTCAATAATATGGCCACCGAGCTGGCCCTCACCGAATCGGTGCGCCGCAGCTTTACCGCCAATGTCAGCCACGAATTAAAAACCCCCATGACCACCATCGGCGGCTTTGTCGATGGTATCCTGGATGGCACCATCCCGCCGGAGCGGCAGAACCACTATCTGCGCATTGTCTCCAGTGAGGTCCAGCGCCTTTCCCGCCTGGTGCGCAATATGCTCACCCTCAGCCAGATCGAGGCCGGCGAGCGCACCATCCAGCCCACCGAGGTGGAGATCACCTCCCTTGTCACCAATACCCTGCTGGGCTTCGAGCAGCGGCTGGAGGAAAAGCACATCGAGGTGGAGGGGCTGGATACCGACCGCTACTGGGTGCTGGCCGATGCCGACCTCATCCAGCAGGTGGTGTATAATCTCATCGATAACGCCGTCAAATTCGTCAATGAGGGCGGCACCCTTTCCTTCGACTTTTATACCGAGGGCGAGAATATCATGGTAGCGGTGCGCAATACCGGCTCCGGCGTCCTGCCGGAGGAGATCCCACGGCTCTTCGACCGGTTCTACAAGACCGACCGCAGTCGCAGCCTGGATAAAAACGGCGTAGGCCTGGGGCTTTCCATCTGCCGCACCATCATGAATGTCCACGAGGGCGAGATTTTCGTCCGCAGCCAGCCCGGGGAATACACCGAGTTTGTATTCGGCCTCAAGGCCGACCCCGCCCACTACAAAAAAGGCGTCAACCGCAAAGCCCCTATGGTAGATGCCAGCTTTACCACATTGCCGGCGGCCCCCGCTGCCGGCCGGGAGGAGAAACAGCATGAGAAACCGCAGCAATGACAGCAACTACCACTGGGATTACCAGGATTACCGGGGCAACTACGGCCAAAGTCCCGCCCGCGCCCGGAAAAGCAGCGGCCTGAAGTACTTCCTCATCGCCATGGGGGTGGTCATCCTGCTGGTGGGGGCGCTGTGCGTCGGGGCCTCCGTCTGGGGCAGCAAGCCTGCCCCGCAGCCGGATCAGGATTCGTCCATCGGCAATGAGCTGGAGCACCTGCCGGAGATCGACCAGCAGAACAAGCCGGAGGATAATGTGCCGGATACCACCGAAGACGGCCTTTTGACTCCCGCCGGCATCTATAAAAAGTGCGCCCCCTCGGTGGTGGGCATCATCACCTACGGCAGCAGCGCCACCGCGCAGGGCAGCGGCATCATCCTTTCGGAAAACGGCTACATCATCACCAATGCCCATGTGGTCAGCGGCGGCGAAAAGTTCGAGGTCGTGCTGCAAAATGGCGATAGCTATGATGCCACCGTCATTGGGGCGGATAACCAAAGCGACCTGGCTCTGCTTAAAATGCAGAACCCGCCCGAGGGGCTGGTCGCGGCAACCTTCGGCAACAGCGATGAGCTGGAGGTCGGCGAAATGGTGGTCGCCATCGGCAATCCCGGCGGTCTGGCGCTGGCCTCCACCCAAACCGTCGGCTACATTTCGGCGGTGCAGCGCACCATCACCACCGAGCTGGGCTACACCATGGTCTGCATCCAGGCGGATGCCGCCATCAATCCCGGCAACAGCGGCGGCCCCCTCATCAATACCTACGGCCAGGTGGTGGGCATCACCTCCAGCAAGCTGGTGGAGGAAGGCTACGAGGGCATCGGCTTCTCCATCCCCATCAATACCGCCCTGCCCATTCTGGACGATTTAATGCAGCACGGCCGGGTGACCGGTCGGGCACAGCTGGGCATCACCGTGGTGGAAGTAGGCAGCAATGAAGCCAATTATTACGGCATCCCGGCGGGTCTGCGCATCATGTCCATCAATGAGGACAGCGATGTAGGCCGTCAGGGCGCCGAGGTCGGTGATATCATCACCTCCATTGATGGCTGGGCCATCACCAGCCGTGCCGATTGCAGCGATATCCTGGCACAGCACAAGCCCGGCGATACCGTGGAAATAAGCCTGTACCGGGCCAGCCGTACCGGCCGCGGCCAGACCTTCACCATCACAGTCACCCTGCTGGGGTCCTAAGCATCCCCCAAAAGCCGCCCACGGGCGGCTTTTCTGCCCCTTGTGCCATATTGCCCATAAAGCCGTGTCATTTCCGGGCAAACCTGCCAATGGCATTTCGGTCGGGAGTGATGTATAATTAAAAAGAGGAGGAAAGCAACCCGCATCGACACAGTAAGGAGGTGCCGAACAATGAAAAAGAGGATATCAGCCGTACTGCTGGCCCTGGCCATGTTGTTCACCACCGCCCATGCCATTCCAATTTATGTGGATGGCAGCGCCCTGGGCTGGCAAGAACCGCTGACCCTGGAGGTGGAAAGCGGCGACAGCATCGATAATGTCAAGCAGAAGATCCAGAACACGGGTGTTTCGGTAGATGGGAAATGCCTGTATTTTGGCAGCAGATTTTTGGAGAACGGCCGCACTCTAGCAGATTATAATATCCAGAAGGAAAGCACCTTGCAACTGACTACCTTTTTGGAGGTAGCCGATTCAAAAAACCTGTCTGATGCTCTGGCTTCCGATGCCGCGGTCATTCGCTTGACTGGGGATATTGAGATCACCGCCTTTATGGCGGTGAGTAGACCGGTGACCATCGATCTGAACGGCCACTTACTGAAAACAACCAGCGGGGTCAGCAACTTGATCCATGTCACCCAAAATGGAGAGCTGACGCTGATCGACAGCAATCCCAATGCCGTTCACAAGTTCGATAAGAGCAACGCCCTGTGGAAGCTGGCAGATGAAACCACCGCCGAAGAAAATATCATAGAGGTAAAGGGCGGCGCCCTCACCGGCGGCAACAGCAAAGACGGCGGCGGTATCTATGTGAGGAAAGGCGGCACGCTCCTCATGCGGGGCGGCAATATCGTGGGCTGCACGGCGCGCGAGGGCGGCGGTGTTCATGTGGAAGCTGGCGGCCGGTTCAAGATGTCCGCCGGGACCATTACCGGCTGCACGGCTGGGCAGGAGGAAGGCAAGACGGCCAACGGCGTGTTTATCGCGGCGGGTGGCCGGTTTACGCAGTCACCCGGCGCCCAAATCACCGGAGAGGTCATCGGGGCCTATACGGTCACCTTCCAGTCGGAGGGTGGAAGCGAAGTAGCATCCCAGATTCGTGCCAACACCCCTGCCGACCCCACTAAAGAGGGCTATACCTTCATCGGCTGGTACAACGGCGAAAGCGAATGGAACTTTGCCGATGCCGTGACCGAAGCCCTGACCTTGACGGCAAAGTGGCAGCTCAACCAGTACACTATCACCTTTGATACCGCCGGCGGCAGCGAGGTTCCCTCCATCACCCAGGATTACGGCACGGCCATTACCGCCCCGGCCAACCCTACCAAAACAGGCTACACCTTTGCCGGCTGGGATAAGACCATTCCCACTGCCATGCCGGCTGAAAACATGACCATCACTGCCCGGTGGCAGGTCAACCAATACACCATCACCTTTAAGCCGGAAAACGGCGGGCAGGATATCGTCATTAAGCAGGACTACGGCACGGCCATTACCGCCCCGGCCAACCCTACCAAAACAGGCTACACCTTTGCCGGCTGGGATAAGACCATTCCCACTGCCATGCCGGCTGAAAACATGACCATCACTGCCCGGTGGCAGGTCAACCAATACACCATCACCTTTAAGCCGGAAAACGGCGGGCAGGATATCGTCATTAAGCAGGACTACGGCACGGCCATTACCGCCCCGGCCAACCCTACCAAAACAGGCTACACCTTTGCCGGCTGGGATAAGACCATTCCCTCCACCATGCCGGCCGAAAACATCACCCTCACCGCCCGGTGGACCGAAAACCGGGTCATTGTCATCATCCGGCCGGATGACAGCAAGGATGAGCCGGACCCCGGTACCATCCATCAGTGGGGCCCCTGGCGCTCCAATGGGGATGGGACCCATACCCGCCGCTGCACGGCCAGCGGCTGCTTCGACCAGCAAAACGGGAAGTGCTACGGCGGCGCCCCCAATTGCACCCAGCGGGCAAGCTGCATCCTGTGCGGCGCCAAATACGGCAAGACCGACCCCACATGCCACGCCTCCCTGGAAAAGCTGGAGGCGATAGCCGCCACTGCGGCGGCCAATGGCCGGGTGGAATGCTGGCACTGCACCGCCTGTGATAAGTACTTTGCGGACGCGAACGGCAAAACGGAGCTCACCGCGGAGAATACAGTAACCGAAAAGGTGCCGCCGAGCATCATACAGGGCAACGACGCCCGGTGGAAAAAGGGCGAAAGCAGTACACTTACCTTCCGCTCCGATGCGGCGTTTGAGGACTTTGCCGAGGTGCTGGTAGATGGCGCGGTGCTGCCCTCCGAAAGCTACGAGAAGCGGAATGGGGAAGGCAATATCATCGTAGAGCTGCGGGAAAGCTACCTGGAGCAGTTGGCCGAAGGGGAGCATGCTTTGGCCATTCGCTCGGCAAGGGGAGATGCCACCACCCACTTTACCGTGGAGGCAGCACCCGATGAAACCCATCCGGTGAGCTGGTGGGTTTACGCGGCGGCTCTGGGGGCTTTTGCCATCGGCACCTGTGTCGCGGTGATCTCCTTCCGGCGCAAAAAAGCCGGATAAGTGACAGTAAATAGCAGAGATTCCGGATCTCCTTCGTACCAAGTGTACGGGGGAGATTTTTTATTCAATTTTCAAGGTACTGTTGGGAGGCAGGTTCCCGCTTAAGGCAGACCCCCAAATAGCCCGATGAGGTCTGCTGAAGAAATTTTAGACCGGCGCCCCTGTTTGACCGGTGGGGTGAAAAGGCTCTCGATTTGTTATTCGGGGAGAGAAGCTGACACGAAAAGATTTTTGCCGGTGAGAAAAAGTCCTTTCACTAATCCCTGCAAATCGCTCCTTTTTTGCATGTGAAAGGTTAATATTTCACTTTTTTTAATGGAAAGTTTACAAAATGGGGAAATACTGGGTTGGCTTTACATATGATGTGGATTTATTAGGGAATAGTTTGATGGGATTTATTGTAATGTCTTGAGGGGTAGTTTGTGGTCGCCTGGCAGCGGGGAGGGGCCTTTTGCAAAGGCATAAACTGCACGCCTGCCCGGCGGGGGGTTACTTTTCTGTGATGAAAAGTAGGCAAAAGAATTTTATTTAGGGCGAGTTTGTAGTCGCCTAAAGGCGTCGCGGAGTCACCGCAAGGTGACGGTCTGTACGCCTCGCCGGCGGGGCGTTCCTTTTACTCGTGTGCGTCGTCGCGGGCTTTGCTCCATATCGGGTTGCTATCCCTATGGGATAGACAACCCTCCAACGCTTCGCCGCTCCTCCTTTCCCCAGCGGGCCTTGCGTCCCGCCGGGGACCCCATACCAAAACACGCTTGGGGCTGCGCCCCAAGACCCCCCTAACGCTTAAGCTGCGGCTGGATACGAACGATGCGAAGCATCGTCCGTACAGCGCCGCAGATACGCTCTCAAGGTGCCTGCGGCGCATTT
>ENA-UOJO01004270-UOJO01004270.1-human-gut-metagenome-genome-assembly--contig:-P57-NODE-4270-length-12474-cov-4.360415_pt1 | contig 12474 bp, 9 predicted proteins | sample MGYA00242351_ERZ723898 | MGnify/ENA metagenome assembly ERZ723898 | reverse complement strand
AGGGAGGTCATTTGCCATCATTTGACAATGTGGACTGTAGGATTACAGTATTTAAGATAATCTCATAAAAGAATTTTGTATTTCTAAACAAAGAGAAGAAGAGCATCTTTTACCCTATCTGCATCCCTCCGTTTTATACAACATGTTGTTTTTTCACTTTATTTATTATTCCGCTTCCGTCTTAATCGTCTTTACACCGAAGACAAAATAAATGATATGGCAAATCCACACGACCGCAAGAATAATGCACGGTATGTATATGGCTTTCAGCATCATCATAGTAAAACCGAAGCCCATAAGTAGTGTAACGCTTGTTATGATAGTTGCCTTTGTTCTGACTGTCATCCCTTTTTTCCTAACAAAGGCTTCCAGATGCTTCTTGTACATCTTTGTCCCGATAAACCAATCGTGTAGCTTCTTTGAAGATTTAGCAAAGCAGAAAACCGTCACAAGGAAGAATGGTACAGTGGGAAGAATCGGCAATACGATTCCCACACAGCCAAGACTAAGACAAATACAGCCAAGGATCAAATATAACAATCTTTTAAGTTTCACGGATTTTTCTCCAATCGTTTTTTCTCTTTCTTTGTTTCGATTACATGCCGCATTGCCGCCGCGGGATGATGAAAGATCATCCGCGGTCCCGAAAAGCGCATGACCGCACGGATTTTTTTCCGCATTTCCAGCTTGTAGCAATGCACGCTGCAATTTGAACAAAAGGTTTTTGTCTCCATAAACGGACATTTGTCGCTGCGCTGCCTTGCATATTCCGCAAGCTCAGCGCAGTCAGGGCAAAGCCCGTTTTTTACTTTGTGATTCTTTTTGCAGTACAGAGCAATCATCTGTGAAACCATGGCTTTTTCCCGCTCACGCTTTGTTCGGACATTTATTGTCCAGACATCCTTCGCCATCAGCTCATCCTCCCATGTTCCACAGAATATACTTTGTCTGCAATCCGCATCGTAGACTGTCGGTGAGATACCAGCACAACGGTTTTGTTCTCACGCTCTTCCCGTAGGGATTTGAGGATCACCGCTTCGTTAAGACTGTCGAGATTGCTGGTTGGTTCGTCAAGCAGCAGAAGCGGCGCATTATGCAAAAACGTACGTGCAAGACCGAGTCTCTGCCGCTCTCCGCCCGAGAGAGTGTCGCCGAGCTCACCCACGGGTGTGCCGTATCCTTGCGGCAGGCTCATAATGAAATCGTGTACCGATGCCTTTTTGCAGGCTTCTTCGATTTCCGTATCTGTTGCACCGAGATTTGCAATCCGCAGATTGTTTTTGATACTGTCGTGGAACAGTTGTGTTTCCTGTGTCACAAAGCTCTCCATGTCCCGCAAATTCGACGTGTTGATCTCAGAAACAGGTCGATCAGATATCATTACTGAGCCTTTCTGTACATTCCAAAATCGCATAAATAATTTAAGCAGGGTTGATTTTCCGCTGCCGCTTCTTCCGACAATACCGACAACTGAGCCTTCGGGAATTCGCAGGGACACATCGTCAAGGATTGTCTCCGCACCGTATGAGAAGGTGACATGTTCGGCAAATGCACCGCTGAAATCAATATCGCTCCTTCCCGTAACCTCTTCAACTACAGGCGATTCATCAAGGATATCCAGCACACGGTTTCCCGCTGCAAAGGTATTTTGCAGGGTGCTGCCGAGGTTTGCGAGGGCAACGCATGGACCGAAGGAACTCATCAGAGCTATCGTAGGGATCAGTACACCTGAAAAGTCTACCGTGCCGTTTTGATATAACATTGCAGAGATAAATAGCATAGCAAGGTCGAAAATGAGGATCACCGTATTTGTCACTGCCATATTACGTCCCGAAGTTCGTTTCATCCGCGATTCATCTTTTGATAGTTCATCTGTCTTCGCGTTCATTTCATCAAGTCGCTTTGCGCCCTGTCCGTACTGAATCGTTTCGGATAGACCACGCAGGCTGTCAAGCACAAAGCTACTCAAATCTCCCGATTTCGTGCGGAACCTCATTCCGTCATTTTCGCTGAGTTTTGATGTGACAACAGGGATAATCAGCCCCACCGTTATGTATGCAGCAAGTGCTAAAATGCCAAGAATCGGGTGATAGCTTCCGATAAACAGGCAAAACACAACTGTAAACAGAAATGCAATCGCCGCCGGAGAGATCGTATGGGCATAAAACACTTCCAAAAGCTCTATGTCCGAGGTGATGACAGAAATCAAATCGCCTTTGTCTCTGCTTTCCAGCTTCGCTGGGCAGAGCCTGCGCAGCGCTCTGAATACCTTATCCCGAATAAGTGCCAGCAACTTAAACGCAATATAGTGATTGCATGCCTGCTCCGCATACCGTAAGATTCCGCGAAGAAGAGCAAATACGCCGGCGGATATAAACAGAACGGTAAGTGTGAGGGGCGTATCAAAATGAAGCAGATCAAGCACCGCATATCCGCCGAATATCGTAATGAAGGCGGCGCACAGATGACCGACAAGCCCCATAAAGATCGCCAGCACCATAAATCCCGCAAGAGGCTTCACAAGACCGATCAGCTTTGCCATGACCGTAAATCCGTTTCGTTTTTTCATGCGTTTGCACCGTCCTTTCCGTAATTTTCAAGACTCTGCTGTGCGTTCCACAGCCTTGCGTATGTTCCGTCTTTCTCAAGCAGGTCTTCATGTTTTCCGCTTTCGACAACAGAACCTTTTTCCATAACATAGATGTTGTCAGAATTTGTTACATTAGCAAGACGATGAGATATCAGAATCACTGTCTTTGTTTTTGCCAACGCCTGAATTTCCCGCATAATATCGTTTTCACTCTCCACATCAATGTTTGATGTAGCCTCATCAAAAATATACACAGGACTGTCGTGGAGAAGTGCTCTCGCAAGAGCAAGCCGCTGACACTGACCGCCGGAGAGATTGCCCGCTTTTTCCGCGAGAATAGTGTCAAGTCCCTTTTCGCTTTTCAAAAATCCGTCAAGATTCACCCGTTTCAGCATCGCCCACAGGTCAGCGTCTGTAGCATCGGGCTTTCCCATCAGAAGATTATCTCTGACCGATCCTTTGAACAGATAGCTTTGGTGACTTATGTAGGTGAAATTCTGCATCAGGCTTACTTCGCTGATTTCGGAAAGCTCTGCGCCGCCGACTTTCACAGATCCTCTATAGCCTTTGTTTCGTCCCATGAGGATCGCCGAGATAGTAGACTTTCCGCATCCCGATTCACCGACGATAGCAGTAAACGAGCCTTTCGGAAAACGCATATCAAACCCATGCAGAATTTCTCTGTCCGCATCGTAGGAAAAATGAAGATCTGAACATACGATAGAGCAATCGTCAGGAACCTTTTCAGTTTTTGCCTCTGTTTCGGGCAGATCGAGCAGACGGAATATCTTATCGCTCGCCGCCATGCCGTTCATGGCGATGTGAAAGAACGATCCAAGCTGACGCATGGGGATAAAGAAATCCGCCGCAAGGAGGACGATGAGCAGGCATCCCGCAAGAGTGACATGATCGTTTCTATATTGTGTTACCGCCAGGATCACCCCCAGCGCCGCACCGCCGTATGCGATTAAGTCCATGATCGTAATGGAATTGAGCTGCATTGTCAGCACCTTCATGGTGATTTTGCGGAACTTCTCGGACTCCCGGTTCATTTCCTCGTTTTTGAAGCCGTCCGCCTGATATATTTTCAGCGTGGTAAGTCCTTGCAGATTTTCAAGAAATGTATCCCCAAGCGCCGTGTACTGTCCCCAGTATTTGGAGAGGAGCTTTTTCGCCCATGTTTGCACTGCGGCAATAGCAACGGGGATCAGTGGTACGCAAACAAGCAATACGATCGCCGACGGCACATTCACAAAGCAGAGGTACACAAACAGTGTCAGCGGGGCGAGCATGGCATAAAAGAACTGGGGCAGATATGCGCCGAAGTAAGTCTCCAGCTGATCTACGCCTTCTACTGCTACCTGTACTACCTCCGAGGTTTTCACCTGTTCGCTGTAAGATGCGCCGAGTTTTAAGAGCTTTCGGTATATCTTTTCCCTAAGCGTTCTTTTTACTGCCTTTGACGACAGATATCCCATGCGTGATGCGCCCGTTGTGCATATAAAGCGAATGATCAGGGCAATGACGGCGACCGCCGCCGTCCAAACAATACTGTGAGTATCCGCAGTTTTGCGAAACAGGTCTTGCAACAGATATGTAATACTCGTCATCATGGCGATATTTGCCGCAAGCGAACACCACTGCAGGATCACATTGCCCGCCACATATTTTTTACTTTCGCTGACCGTCCCAATCAGCCGTTTATTGATCATCATATTTTTCTACCTCGCTTCAAGATTCTGCGGCAGATTGCTTTTACACCGGAACAAACCGAGAGTACGGCTGCGCAGACGCCTATAGCGCAGATTCCGTACAGGAAAGATTCTATACTGCTTCCCATCATAAGCACTCCTCGCCTTTCTGTCTTACCACCAGCAGTTTCAATGCCTCAAAGCTTTCCGCACTGACAGCGTGTTCCATCTCGCAGGCATCCGCCGCCGCTGTTTTCTCGTCTACGCCAAGCCCGGTAAGAAGCGTTTTGAACATCTCATTTTTAGTTACTATATTTTCAGCAATTTTTCGTCCCTCGTCGGTAAGAAAAATTTCATGCTCGGCATTTTTGATAACATAACCTTCCTCTGTCAGCCGTTTCATGATGACGGATACAGTCGGGCGGGACACATTCAACTCTTCTGCAATGTCCACACCGCGTACTCCGCGGTGTTTTTTCTCAAGGCGATAGATCGTTTTCAGATAATCTTCTGTTGTGCGTTTCAAAGTTTTATACCTCCCGTCTAAATCGGCAAAATGAACGGATTTCCGTCCGTATACTGAATCGTCAAATCCACATCGTAAACTTCGCGTACAAGCTCGGTAGTGATTACATCCTCCGGATTACACTGTGCAATGATCTTTCCCTCCTTCATAGTGACGATCTCATCACTGTAATAAAGGGACTGGTTGATATCGTGCAGTACCATGACGATCGTGATGCCGAATTCTCGGTTCAGCCGACGAATCAGCTTCAGAATTTGAAGCTGATAGCGGATATCGAGATATGTGGTTGGCTCATCGAGGAACAGAATCTTTGTGTTCTGCGCCAGCGCCATAGCGATCCAAACACGCTGCTTTTGTCCGCCTGACAGCTCCGCAACCGGCTTGTCCTTGTGATTTAAGGTGTGAGTGATTTCCATCGCCCAGCGGACTTTTTCCTCATCCTCTTTTGCATCCGGTAAAAGTCCCAGTGTATGGTACGGCGTTCTGCCGTAGAAAATCAACTTTTCCACTGTCAAATCGGCAGGAGCCGTGTTGTACTGATGAACGATCGCCGCCTGTTTCGCAAAATCTTTGAGCCGAATGTCAGCAAGATTTTTACCGTCGAGCAGTATCTCGCCACTGTCGGGCTTCAGATTTTTTGTCATCAGATTAAACAGCGTGGATTTACCGCAGCCGTTTGCACCGATCAGCGTGGTTATTTTTCCTTGATGCAGATCGAAAGACAGTCCTTTCAATACCTCATGCTTTCCATAAGCAAAGAAGAGGTCGCCGACCGAATATGTAATATTACTTTCCATAGCCATTCTTAGACCTCCTGAGCAGAATAATGAAGAACGGACCGCCGATAACCGACATAATCACAGATGCGCTGATCTCGTAGGGCGATGCGATCGTTCGTCCGAGCGTGTCGGCAAGCAGAAGTGTGAATGCGCCGAGTAAAACCGTGTACGGTATCAACACTTTATGGTTAGAGCCGACAAGCAGTCTTGCAATATGCGGAACGATCAAACCGAGAAAACTGATCGGACCAATTACAGCTGTTGCAATTTCTGCAAGAAGCACGGCAATCACAGAGATCACAATACGGCTTCGGGTTACATTTACGCCGAGACTCCTCGCCGTTTTGTCTTCCAAGGCAAGCAAATTACACTGCCCTGTAACAAACAGACTTGCAATAAGTCCTATAACCGAATAGACGAGAAGTGTGCGAAAATCATCCCATGTTTTCATGGTGATGTTGGCATTGACTATACTCGCCACACCTGAGTAGTTACTGCCCGTACCGCTGTTGAAAGCGCTCATCAGTCCCGTAAACATGGCGTTGACCGCCACACCGACGAGAATAATGCGCAGGGGCGACAGTCCGCCCTTGTAGGAAAGACTGTATACCAACAGGAACGCAATCATTCCGCCGAGAAAAGCAAACAGCGGCGTGAAGAAAAACAATGACGGAAAGAATGCGGTTATCAGCACGGCGGTAAGGCTCGCACCTGAACTGATACCGATAATGCCGGGATCGGCAAGCGGATTTTTCATGACTGTCTGCAAGAGCACGCCAGAAACAGCTGTTGCCGCGCCGCCCAGCATAGCTATAAAAATTCGCGGGAAGCGAAGATCAAAGATCGTCGCAACATTTGGGTTATATTCTATAAACAATCCCTTGAACAGCTCTGTGGGAGATACTTTCAGTCTGCCGGTGTTGACGGCAAAGAGAAAGAGCGTGAGAAGTCCCGTGGCTGTTATAACAAAGGACAGTATCTTTTTTCGTGTACTGATCAAGTCGGATACCTCCTGATTCGAAATGGTGGTTAGATAGGGCTAACATACACTTTTAAGAAATGCCCGTCCGAGGGCGGGCATTTACTATAGTTATTCTTCACCGTACAGCATAGGCTGCAAGGCTTCCAGCGCATCAGAATAGCTGAAATTCGCACTCATATTGAAAAGTGACGAATCAAGATCGTAGACCTTGCCGTTTTGTACAGCCTCAAAATGTTTCCATATATCGTTGGTTTCAAATTCCTCAGCAAACATCTTTTTAACTTGATCCGGCAAAGCGTGCGCCGCACGAAGAATGATGTCCGGCTCCTTTGACTTCATATCCTCGGTGTTAGCTGTGAGAAATTCTTCGCTGCCTCCGTCGCCGTAAACATTCGTGCCGCCTGCAAGCTTTACAAGATTGCCTACATAGCTGGATTCTGTTGCCACGATATACGAACCAGGCAGTCCCATTAGCACAAGTACCTTTGGGCTTTCCTTGCCTGCGTTTTTGTCTTCATATTCCTGCATAAAAGCATCGAACTCGGCAAGCATTGCCGCCGCTTCTTCCTCACGGTCAAACTTTTTTCCAAGTCCTTCGATAGAAGCGTACATGCCTTCCACACTTTTCAGATTGAGAAACAGCGAATTTACACCGATTGAAGCATACTTCGGCTGCAAGTCGCTTTGCAGAGAGTTGGGTGACAGGACATAATCGGGATTCAATGATTTGAGTATCTCAAGATCGGGATTCATCGCCATGCCGACTTTTGTTAGATCCTCGTACCGTTCCGGCAGCGTGCCGCTTGTCTGGCACACACCGACCAAATCGAGATTTAACTGGTTGCATATCTGTGCCACGGCAGGAGAGGTTGCAACAAGCCGCGGAGCTTCGGTGTTCACGGGATTACTCGCTTCCTCCGGGTGCTGGTTAACGCAAGCTGAAAGAGAGAATATCATTGTTCCTGCAAGGAGAGCTGATAAAATCTTTTTAATCTTCATAGAATCTCTCTTTATCTCTTTTTCTTAAAGAAGCAGAAGTACCATATACAGCCACCGGCAGTCGCTGCAATTACAACGACACCGCCAAGCACCCACCAAACGACAGCGTTACTGCCGCTTTTCTGTGTATCCTCTGTGGTGTCTTTGGAATTCTGTTCAACTTTATTGCCATTCTTGTCGAACTCCTGCAAGCCAAGGGCAGTATCTTCATCTTTTTTGGATGTTTCTTTAGGATCGGATTCATTCGTTTCCGGCGCAGGCGATTCCGTAGATTCTGTTTTTGATTCCGTTTCAGGTGGATTCGTCTATACAGGAGCTTTTGTTGCCGGCGAATCAGTCAGGGCAGGAGGGGCAACGGGTTTCTGAGGCTCGGCAGGCTTCTGTGTCTCTGCGGAATCAGGCTGTTTTGGTTGCTCCACCTTCACACTGGTAATAAAGTCATCAGAACCGGACTGTAAATTCGACACTGTAATGTAGAAGATTACGTCTCTGCCCATTGCTATGACATACATATTGCAGCGGATGACGGAATTTTCACTGTTCACCTTCATGCGGTAGTCTGCTGTATTGTTTGTATAATCCTCCTGCATAAGTGAAGCGGAAACTGCTTTACCGTCTACCTGAAACTGCGGGTTTTGAATATTATCCATTAACTGCAGGCGAACCGTTATGTAGGTATTCCCGGCAGAATCTACCTCAACGAGAGCTTTTTTATAGGTAGCGCTCTCTGTCATGGACTGTCCGAGAACGGACGAGCCGTCGCCTCCTGCGTCCTCGATCTTTCCTGTGGTGGGGTGTTTATAGTGGGGCGTTGCTGTAGCAATATAGATTCCGTTAGAGGCGGCTAACGCCGGTACGGAAGTAATGCCCGCCATAAGGGCGAGCATTACGATCATACCGCCGAGCGCCCGAAAAAGTTTCGATGCGGTATATTGTTTCATAGTCTTATTCTCCTTCGTTGACTTTACGCTTTCTCGCAAAAGTCAACACAGCAAGCATACCTGCAGAAGCAAACATCAGCATAAACCACAGGGTAAAATTGCTGTTGTCCCCCGTCTGCGGGGAGGTTATGCTGCCGTTGTTTGTATTGTTTCCTGTATGACCGTTATTGACATTCTGCGTGTTCTGCTCATCTGTGATAGCACTGTCTTTTTCCACGAGAGCATATTTTGCCGCTGTCTTTGTAATAATTTTATACATGCCGTTTTCCTGGGCACCTTTGACAAGCGTTTTGCTTCCGTCATCGTTAATTCGGTAAACAGCGAGCTGATCCGAATTGTAGCCTGCGCCGAGGGGGAAGCTGATGGTTACCGTGCCGTTCGGCGCAACTTCGTTTCCATCGTTATCAAGGAACTTCACATCGTACAGTTTGAATTTCTTTCCTATATCGGAAAGAGCAGAAGCAACATTGTCGTAATCCACACCTTGTGTGATTTCGGTTACAACTACCTGAACGCCTTCTTCAAATACGCCCTTATCGGCATGAACCTTTACGCCTGTTGCAGCGTCTGTGACATCAACTGCAGGGGACTGCTCGACAGGTTCTTCCGGCTTGATATCTCCCGAATCTTCTTTCAGAGTATCCCAATCAAGCTGCATCAGAACGTCCTGATCTCCTGTTCCCTCAGCGATAGCTTCCATGATCGGAACAAATACATGCAGGGGTACAAACTGCACAGCGGCTTTATCTACAAGCTTGACTTTCAAAAGCATAGGATAAGGATTTTCAGCATCGTTATACATATCTACAACATCATAAGTTGAGATTACATCGGCAGTGATCAATGTGCCCTGCGGAATACCGAAATCGTTATAAGTGTATCCCGCATCGTAGTAAGACAGATTTTTCAGATATCCGAAACGGTTTTCAATAGTAAGTCCCTTGAACTGCATGGTCAGATAGTATTCTCCGTTTATAACTTCCAGCCAAACATTGTGATTGATCGCGTTGTTTGACATCGAAAAGCTTTCGCGGTCCGTTTTGAGCATCTGAGCATAAAGGATATATTTTCCGTCCGGAAGATTGTTTTTATCATTAGGTGATGACTTTTTAACAAGAGCGTCAATCGCCGTCTGAAGCTCATTTACGGCACTGTCCACATCCTCTTGGGTCGCTCTGCTGTTTGCAAGAACAGTTTTGGCACTTGCAAGAGCATTTTTCATTGTTGTAAAGGTAGAAAGAGTGTATTCGTCTCCGTTATAGGCTTCCGCTTCTTTGACAAGTGCTTCCAGCTTTGTCATATCGGCAGGCTCAAAGTCCGGAATTTCTTCGGGAGCGGCGTCCGGCGTATCATCGGAAATTTTTACTGCCTCATCGTAATAGATCGTGAAAATCGCATCGCGGGTGGCGTCTCCGGCGTCGCCCATAATTGCATCCATCGCGGATACGCGGAATTTTGTGATAAACTGAACGTCCGTTGTCGGCAGAATCATATATGCCTTTTGCGGATAGTAATCATTCGTGCCCTCATTCAGCTCATCTGTAAAATAGGAGCCGTCCTCATTCTTGTAGAAGGCTGTATAAGTAACTTCCTTCCACTCGCCGCTTTCCTGCTGCACCCACATCTGAATCAGATAGCCGTTCATGTTACCGATATCGACAGGCTGATAGTCCATCTCAAGGCGTATTACGCCGTCCTTTACAACAAGCGTTGCTGTTTCTCCGAGGCACTGTGCAGACATGGAGGTCTGAGTCGGCTGAGCCTGATTGAAGGTTGTAATCGGAACAGTGTAGGTACCGTTTTCAAGTGAAGAGTCGTCGGATTCGGACATTACTTCGTCGTAAATGTACCAGTTGCCGTTAAAATAACTTTTATCGAGAAGCAGCGAGTAATGATTTTCGTGAGCAACGATATCCTCGTTTTGCCAACCGAACGGCATATAATCATACTCCGGCATATAATCGTTGATAAACAGTCTGACTGCTTTGTCGTTCAAGCCCTCTACTTTCGGAACCTCAATAGAAACTGCGCCGCCGAAATCGGTAATATTTTTACCGCCGTCTGTAACCGTGGGAGTGAAGAAATAGCCCTTGTTATATTTCGGAATATTTTCCATCGCGTTTGCCCAGAGTTTTTGTTCAAGCTCCGTCTTTCCGTTTTCCGTCACAGGCTTCACGCGAAGCTCAGCGTCTTCGGAAACAAATCTGTTGGTAGTATACAGCTTTATACCTGTTCCGTTTTTATCTGTCAAAGTAACGGGCTTTGCGCTGAAATCAACAGCGAAATCATATTCATTATAGCCCATATATGCACCGCGGCTTTCATCGACGATTTGTGACTGAATGCCGACATATTTCCCCGAAAACAGTTCGTCATAGCTTTCATATACAAGCGTCAATGTTCCGTCGCTGACGTCCATCAGAGAACCGTTTTCATCATAAACCTCTGCGCTTTGAACACCTTTTGTGTAGTTGATAAATGCATCCAGATCAAAAGAATAAGTGGCATAAATCTTTCCATCTTTCGCTTCCAGCGAAACTCCGGCGTGTCTGCTCAAATTGCGCTCCGCTTCGTTGCGGTTGCTGGCGCTCTCCTCTTTCACATAGGAGCCGCTCAGTGAAACAATGGAATCGGGAATAGGGGTAAAGGAATCCTTATCAAAGGAAATTTTTCCATTCATTGTCCAATAGTTGTCTTTTGTTGTTCCGTCATAATTGTGATACTTAACATTGTATAAACCGTTTACAACAAACTCGCCATCCAAATTGTTCGTTTCAAATGTAAAAGCGAGGCTGTTGTCAGACATATACTTATATTCCGAGGTGAAAAATTTCTCATCGTTTTCGGCGCTGATTTTTGCTTTTATGCCGTCATCATAACCGCTGCCTGCAAGGTCATACTCTTTTTTTAGGTTTTTCAGCGCAAAAAGTTCATCGCCTTTTGTAAATTCAGCGTTATATTCGGGTTTTACAACCTCAGCCATGGGATACAACCAATCGCTTCTATCGTTCCGTCTGTAAATCCGATTGCTGGTATAATCGCCGTCAAATCTGCTGTAGGAATTTGTTATGGTATACAGGGTGACCTTATAGTTTCCGTCTTTCGCAACAATTTTCGCGCGGTCAGCCAGATACGGGCTAATTCCGGAGGGGACATTAACCGCCGCGTAATATGTTCCGTCCTCTAAGGTAATTGCTTCGCTTGGCTTTTCCTGCAAAGCGCTCAGCGCGTTCTCAAGATCCGAGAGGAGTTTTGACGCAAGCTTTTCCGTGATATTCTCAGCGGAAACAGGTCTGTCTACAGCGTCAATGATGTCCTGTACAGCTGCCCAACTGTCTTCGGTGTATGTATCGGCGTTCATCGCCTCTGCCTCTATGAGTTTTTCTTCCAGTTTTTCATAAACGCTCTTCTTATCGGCAGGTACAAGTTCATTTCTAAACTTTGTCAGCGTCTCAATCATATACTCGGCAACCCAGTCCGGCATCCCCTCTTCGGTCGTCTCATCATAGGGCTTTACCGGTCTTACAACGGATTTTGCCTGCCGTGAAAGATTCTCCCAACTTTCCGCTGTGTAATCATCGGGATTAAGTTTATCTATCTCATCGAGTAAAGATTCAAGCTGCTGCTGAGGAGTCTGCTCAGCGGTTGCAAGAACCAGCGCGTTCTTGCGCTCGGTAATCGCGCCTACATAATATTCAGCGACAAAGTCGGATACATCAAGCAGATTTTGATTGCCGAGTTCTCCCACAGTTCCTATAAGAGCATTCCAGCTGTCCTCTGTGTAAAGAGACGAATCCATTGCATTAATCTCATCAACGAGGTCTTTAAGCTGCTGCTGAATCGAGGGAGCAGCAAGAACCAGTGCGTTCTTGCGCTCGGTGATCGCGCCTACATAATATTCAGCGACAAAGTCGGATACCTCAAGCAGATTTTGATTGCCGAGTTCTCCCACAGTTTTTATAAGAG
>ENA-UOJO01004266-UOJO01004266.1-human-gut-metagenome-genome-assembly--contig:-P57-NODE-4266-length-12487-cov-5.255550_pt1 | contig 12487 bp, 7 predicted proteins | sample MGYA00242351_ERZ723898 | MGnify/ENA metagenome assembly ERZ723898 | reverse complement strand
AATCGAAAGTCCTCTTATATATCAAAACGGAACCTACAGCATAGATTTTAAAGACCTTGAAGAAAAGCTGTCGGATCCGCAAACATCGCTTATGATACTCTGCAACCCGCACAATCCCGTCGGTAAAATATGGGATTGTGAAACGCTTGCTATGATAGGCGAACTGTGCAAAAAACATGGGGTTACAGTAATATCCGACGAGATACACTGCGATCTTACTGCACCCGGAAAAACATATATCCCGTTTGCGACAGTATCCGAAACCTGCGCGCCGAACAGTGTGGGCTGCATTGCTCCGACAAAATCCTTCAATCTCGCAGGACTTCAGACCGCAGCGGTATATGTTCCGGATCCAGGGCTTCGCCATAAGGTATGGCGCGGTCTTAACACCGATGAAGTCGCCGAGCCGAATGCATTTGCCGTAACTGCGGCAATCGCAGCATTTACACGCGGCGACGAATGGCTCGGCGAGCTTCGCAAATATATAGAAGAAAATAAACAGGCAGCCGCCGGATTTATAAAAAAATATATTTCTTCCCTTTTCCTTGTCCCTTCTGAGGCAACCTATCTGCTTTGGATAGATTGCAGCCAAGTAACGTCCGACAGTGTCAGACTGGCAGAGCATATACGAAGCACGACCGGACTTTATCTGTGCGACGGCGCCCAGTACGGCGAAGCAGGCAGACAGTTCCTGCGGCTGAACATTGCATGCCCGCGCGAACGGCTTGAAGACGGACTTGAACGGCTGAAAAAGGCAATTTACAGTTATACCGAAAAGTAATAATACAGTAAAAAATAAAGAAGCCGTGACATTATGTTCTTTGGATTATTGCCTGACAAGTTCATCAATACTCCGTAAGTTTTCCCCTTGAAGCGGGAGACTGACGAGTATGCATCTCCGAGCCTTCCCTTTGGAGTGAAAGCATAATTCGTCAGATCTTCTCTAAGGTGTCGGCTTGGATTGTTACGGAAAGGTCTCTTGCACGCCTTACAAAATTTATATAAAGAGTTATTCAGAACTTTCATGAACAGCAGACGTATATCTGAATACATATCCGCTGAGAAGCGCCGCTTTCCGGTAACGGAAGCGGCGTTTTATCATATACTGTCTACGGGAGCTTTATTGTCTCCCCGGGGCAGGACGCTGCGCAAACGGAAGAAAACGGACTGCGTCGGCATACCGTTATATTTCCGCCGCGCGTTACGCGTCCGCCTTTGCAAAACAGTGAAAGGACTGATCTGAAATGAAAGGATCTACCGGGCGGTGTGTGATCGCGGTTGGGTCGCTGACCTTTGCCATGAAGGGGCAGCGGCTTTTGGGCGATCAGTCTATTGCATCTTCTGTTGTACGATTGCACCCGTCACGGACAAAGCGCGGATGTGCCTATGGAATAGAGCTTGACTGCGCGGACGTCAGAAAAGCCACCGATCTGCTCTCGGGAAGCGGCATACGCTACTCCGAAGTAATACCGGCGGACGGTGAAGGTTTTTGATCTATTTTGACAATGCGGCTACGACATGGCCAAAGCCGGATTCCGTAAGTCGGGCGGTATACGACTGTCTAACAGGTATGTACGGCAACCCGGGACGCGGCGGACACAGGCTCTCGCTTGCCGCTGCCGACGCGGTATATGACTGCCGCGACGCGGTCGCGAAGATGTTCGGCAGCGAACATCCTGAAAATGTAGTTTTCACTTATAATGACACCTATGCGCTCAACACAGCAATAAAGTCGCTTGCGGTACGCGGTTCGCATATGCTGATATCGGGAATCGAACACAACTCGGTTCTCCGTCCTGCAGCAGCGCTTTCTGCACACGGTACCGATTACAGTGTTTACAGGGTATCGTCCGATGAAGAACAGACGATACACAGGATACGTGAGGGAGTGCGTCCGGATACACGTATTATCGTCGCAAACCACGGCTCTAATATATGCGGTCTGCGTTTGCCGATCAAAAAAATCGGCGAGCTTTGCCGGGAAATACGGAGACAGCGGCTGCGCATTAAAAGACAGACGCCGCTTTATTTTATAGTCGATGCAGCTCAGACTGCAGGATGTACTGATATAGATATAAATGACTGCGGTATAGATATTCTCTGTGCCTCCGGTCACAAAGGTCTGTACGGTCCGCAGGGCAGCGGTTTTCTTATTTTCGGAGACCGGATCGGAGCGGACCCTGCTCTTCTTGCTTCGTTTATCGAGGGAGGGAGCGGCGTCAGCTCGGCTGAACTGAATATGCCGCTTACGCTTCCCGAACGGTTTGAGGCGGGAACGCTTTCTGTTCCCGCTATAATGGGACTTAAAAAGGGAATAGAATTTGTCTCAGAGCGCGGTGCTTCTTCAATATATGACGATCAGCGCAGGCTCGGACTTCGTCTGACTGATATGATAACAGGGCTGAGAGGTGCGCATGTCTATATGCCTGAGCATGTAGGCGGAACCGTTCTGTTCAATATTGACGGAATACCGTCCGAGAGGCTTGCCGCTGATCTCGATTCGCGCGGTATATGTGTGCGGGCAGGACTGCATTGCTCTCCGCTTGCGCATAAGACGCTCGGAACGCCTTATGACGGCGCTGTAAGAGCGAGCTTCGGAGCATTTAACACATGTGACGAAACGGATTGTTTTTACAAAGAACTCAAGGATATTCTGAAGACAGTATAACCGTAAAGCGTAATAAGTTTTAATAATTAAAGCTTACGTTTTACGGTGGATTACGTCAGATCTATGCTCAAAACGGCGGCCGTGATGACCGCCGTTTTGACAGAATATATTCCCGCTGACCGTTTTCAGCCGATGCACAAAATTTTACACCTTACTATATATAGTACGAACCGTACAGGCACACACTGAAGAGTATATAAAATTAAAATCCGCTCATGATATATGAGCGGATTTTTGATTGCACATGAAATATAATGTTTCACGCACAAATATGAGAAAAGTTAAAATAGCTACCGCGTCGGCACAAAAACTTAGTTATCACAAGGTGCCGGACACGCGGTGTCCGATAATTAAACAACTGCTATTACAGCAATAACTATTGCTGACGAAGGCTGCACCGTACGGTAACTATGTTTCATTAAGACCGCTGAAGATCAAATTTTTTCTTTTCTGTACTTTCTTTTCAGAAAACTGCGTTCCGTCAGCTCCCTGTACAATGCAAGATATTTTTTTGCCGAAGCGTCCCATGAAAAATCTCTTTTCATTATTCTGCTGACAAGTGAATTCCATGCTGTTCGGTCATAATCAAACAGCTTTAGCGCTCTGTAAAGCTCGTCGAGCATCGCCGGCGAATCAAACTTTTCGAAGGCAAAGCCTGTTCCCTCTCCGCTGTCCGTATCATACCTGCTTACAGTATCTTTCAGACCTCCGACAGAATGAACAAGCGGTACGGTTCCGTAGCGTGAAGCGATCATCTGCGAAATACCGCACTGCTCGCTGCGCGACGGCATCAGGAGTATATCCGCTCCGGCATATATAAGCCTTGACAGCGGACGGTCAAAGCGTATCACTGCCGCGAGCCGGTCATGACAGCGGAAGGACGCGTCACGGAATTCCATTTCATACTCGGTATCGCCCGTACCGAGAAGCACAAGCTGAATGTCCTTTTCAAGCAGCTCCGGAAGTGCTTCAAGCAAAAGTGTCATTCCCTTCTGCTCGGTCAGTCTTGATATAACGGCGATCATCGGAACGTCACATCTTCCGGGAAGTACAAGCCGCCGCTGAAGTTCCGCCTTGCAGCAGAACTTTCCTCCGGGATCAGACGCATCATATCTGCACGGAAGCTCCGCGTCGGTTGCAGGATTGAAGCTTTCGCTGTCGATTCCGTTGCTTATACCGTAAAGCTTATCTTCGCACGCTCTGAAAACAGCACCGAGACCTGCTCCGCCCTCGTCGGTAAGCAGCTCACTGCGCCCCGACTGACTGACACATGTAAGTCTGTCACAGCACAGCGCTGCACCGCGCGTCAGATTAACGCAGCCGTCCTGCATTAAAACATCAGCAGCCGACTCAAGTCCGAAAACATCGTCGAGCGTCTGCCCGCCGAATATACCCTGGTACTCAGCGTTATGTACCGTATGAACACATCTTATACCGCTGTATCTCCGTGTACTGCAGCACATTTTTTTCAAATACACACAAGCCGCTGCAGAGTGCCAGTCGTTTGTATGCAGAATGTCCGGTTCAAAATCAATATGAGCGATCATCTCCACCAGTGCGCGCGAAAAAAAGGCAAATCGCTCGCCGTCATCATAGCAGCCGTAAACCGTTCTGCGGTCAAAGTAATACTTATTGTCTATAAGATAAAAAAACACTCCGCCGTAAGTCAGGGTGTAGACCGCGCACTGCTGTCTGCGCCACGAGAGCGGGACTGTAAATTCCGTAAGCTTTTCAGCCTGACCTATAATACGCCTGTCGATCGCCGTATACATAGGCATAACGACCCGGACATCAGCGCCGAGAGAGCAAAGTGCGCGCGGAAGTGCGCCCGCAACGTCGCCGAGTCCTCCACATACTGCAAGCGGATCAGCCTCAGCCGATGCGTACAGCACTTTTATTTTCTTGTCACTCATTTTCCTCCCGCCTTCCTTTCTTCCGAATGGGGAGATTTGTGAACTCCGGCATAACGCAGACGTGTCGCCTCCCCTCCCCGGAGATGCCGCTGTGCCTTATTTATCTGCAATAGCTTTTTCACCCGCTCGTAAAGCACCGGATCTTCATATTTAAGTCTTACTGTAACATCCTTATGTACGGTTGATTTACTCATTCCGAAATATTTTGCCGTCTCGCGAACCGTCGTACTGTTTTCGAGAAGATATTCCCCGAAACGTTCACAACGTGTTTTTTCGCAGTCTGCCGCCGCATTTGCAGCCATATATCATCACCGACCTTGACTCATATAAAATATGCCGCGGCAAAGTCAAACGACTTTTGCCGTGTTATGAGATTTCTCGGTACATTCTATGCGGCAGAAAGCAGAATATTCTCAATACAGGTGAAATATCCTCCCCGTATCCCATAACACCGGAAAAACACAAAATTTTTATTATACCGGACATTTATGATAAAATCGGAGTCGCAGCATTGTTCAAAACGCTTTTGCTTATCTCAAAGAAGCTGCACATATTTCTACAAAGTCATGCCGTCATCGGTTTAATATTTGCAGCGAAAAGCGGCGCACGTAAAAACGTACGCCGCTTGCTTCAGATACACAGCAGCATCTGTTATTCTACTACAACGCCTTTTCTGATGATGATGTTAGCGTAAAGAGCCGTCTCGCCCGAAGTTACGACAGCGTATGCATCCTTCGCCTTTTCATAGAATTCAAAGCGCTCTACCTGAGTCATAGGCTTATCGGTATACTTTCCGGTGATAGCTTTGAACTCGTCCCAGATAGGAGTTTCAACATTGTCTCCGGGTACCTTCTGCATGATGTATACCGGATCGGAATATGTATCAAGCGGGAAAAGCTTTAAAATAGCTTCGAGAAGTTCGGGAACGGTGTGACCGTCCTCACGTACAAGACGCTGAGCGACTCTTGCTGCCGGGAAATTGCCGTCGCCGATAACAAGCTCATCGCCGTGGCCCATTTCCATAATTATTTTCAGAAGATCGGGTGAAATAATAGACGGGATTCCTTTTAACATAACAGTTCCTCCAAAACCTTGCGCCGCACGGCGCAAATTAAATTTCATTACACAAACGGCACGGCGGTGATCCGCAGACCGCGTCTGCGTCAGGCTCTCCCTGCCGCGCGGACATGCCTCTGATGCATCCTTTACAGTATAGCATATATCCGACTTTTTGTAAAGTCAAACGCGGGATTTTAAAGATTAAAAAACGCTTTATTATGGGATAAAACAAATTATCTGAAATCTGAAATCGGTAAATTTTTAATCTGCCTGTCCATGCGTGCCTGCCGTCCGGCATAAGCCTTCTTTATTTAATTATGTAAGGCTGCGCCGTAAATCCGTACTTACAGCCGCTCGCCGAGTATCCTTGTATACTTCGCGTAAAATTCCTCATAACGCCCCTCGTCGAGAGCAAGGCGGATCTCTTTCATCAGATCGTTATAGAAGTAGAGATTATGAAGCACGCAAAGCCGCATACCGAGTATCTCCCGCGCCTTGAAAAGGTGCCGGATATATGCCTTTGAATAGCGGCGGCATGCGGGACATCCGCAGTCCGGATCTATCGGAGTGTCGTCACGGATAAATTTCTCGTTAAGTAAGTTGAGCTTTCCTTTCCATGTAAAGAGGTTGCCGTGACGCGCGTTGCGGCTCGGCATGACGCAGTCGAAGAAATCTACGCCGAGATGAACGGCTTCGAGTATATTCAGCGGCGTGCCGACTCCCATAAGATATCGCGGCTTGTCCGCCGGCATGTAGGGCTCTACAGCGTCGATGATACGGTACATATCCTCCGTCTTTTCTCCGACGGCAAGACCGCCGATCGCATAGCCGTCAAGATCAAGCTCGGCTATCTGCTCCATATGAGCTATACGCAAATCCTCGTATGTTCCGCCCTGCCCGATTCCGAACAGCATCTGCTGCTTGTTTATCGTCTGCGGAAGTGCATTGAGACGCTCATGCTCGTCGCGACAGCGTACAAGCCAGCGGTAAGTGCGCTCGCAGGATTTCTTTACATAATCGTAAGGCGCGGGATTCTCGACGCACTCGTCAAACGCCATAGCTATCGTAGACGCGAGATTAGACTGGATCTGCATACTCTCCTCAGGTCCCATAAATATCTTTTTTCCGTCAAGATGCGACGAGAAGTAAACACCCTCCTCCTTTATTCTGCGGAGCTTGGCAAGCGAGAACACCTGAAATCCGCCCGAATCGGTCAGCACGGGACGGTCCCAGTTAAAGAATTTATGTATTCCGCCGAGATCGCGTATAAGATCATCGCCCGGACGTATATGCAGATGATAGGTATTTGACAGTTCGACCTGACACCCGACGTTGTACAGATCGAGAGTCGATATTCCGCCCTTGACTGCGGCGCTCGTTCCGACGTTCATGAAAACGGGAGTCTGAATAGTTCCGTGGACGGTCTCCATAACGCCGCGACGTGCGCGTCCCTCTTTTTTTATAACCTTGAATGACATAAAGTAGTTTACCTTTCTGTATTTAAAAACAGCTGCGGGCTGCGTTTTATACCGCTCCGTCATATCGGACAGGTACATGGTTTCAGATCCGCTTAAAGCAGTATTCGATACCGCGTCTTGTCATTTCGGACGCGGCAGTGCGTCCGTGCGGACAGGCACGCAGTCTCAAATCCGCTTAAAACGGTGTTCGATATCGCGCCTTGTCATTTCGAATGCGACAGGACGTCCGTGCGGGCAGGCACGCAGTTTCAGATCCGCTTAAAACGGTGTTCGATATCGCGCCTTGTCATTTCGAACGCGACAGGACGCCCGTGCGGACAGTAACGTATTTTAGGATTTGATATAACCTGCTCGCATATCCATTTTATGTGCGACATATCGTCGGAATATCCCGCCTTGACAGCCGCCTTGCAGGACGCCTGATAGAGCGCCTGCTCGAATATTCCGTTTCTCGACAGCTCCGCGCCCTCGCCGCCGTCCGAAAGTCTTGCGAGCATCTCGGTAAACATGTCGGCTGCCGCCGAATGTTCAACACCGCAGGGTATCTGAGTAACGGCCGCAGTGCGGTTTTCCGTATCAAGACTGTAATCGTATCCTGTCGCGAGTATCTCATCGCGGTAATCTTCAGCTGCCTGAAGCTCCTCATAAGAAAGCGATATCTTTTCGGGAAGCATAAGGAGCTGGGGAAAGCTATCTCCCTTTACCATATTCTCGCGCATACGCTCAAAAAGTATGCGCTCATGTGCTGCATGCTTATCTATAACAAGTACAGAGTCGCCAAGTTCAACAAATACATATGCATTCGCCGCAACGCCGATTATGCGGTAATCGGGAATTTTTTTATGCTCTGAAGCGCCGGATTTATTATCTTTATTATTTGAATCATCAGATATACCGGCAGTATATCCGGGCACAGAAAGCTCAGCCTCAGGCGCACCGTCACTTATTCCGTTTATATCTTTCATATCTGCGGCTGCACCGCCGCTTTCTGTCTCTGTACCTCCGCTCCGTATGACGGAATCCGAAAACTTCGGGACTTCTGCCGCTTTTTTGACAGTGACTTCGGAATCTTCCGGGGCATGCTGCGTGTCACAGCTATTTCCGTATTTTCCGGCTGCCGCGCCGCCCTGTACGGAATTTCCGTTCTTTTCAGTGTTTGAAGTACCGTACACATCACCCTGCACGCTATCCTGTCCGGCAGATCTGCCGTTCCGCACAGCGGTCTCATCTCTCAAAGTACCATGCTCATGCTGTACTCCTTCCTCCGCCGCGTGAATAACGTTATGTACTCCGCTCCAGGCGTAATATGAAGCGCCGCTTTGCGCTCCGTGCGCACCCATAGTAATATCACTTTGCGCTTCGCGCACGCCCTGAGTAATACCGATCCGCGCTCCGTCTGAGCCATTTCCGGCCATCGGTGCACCTCCGTCAGGTGCAGTATTAAAAGCTGTGCTGTCCGCACCCGGCTGTCCAGATGCCGCAGTACCGCCAGGACTTATGCGCCCCTCTTCTGTCTTTACCTCGGAAGCGTCAGGCTCTTCGTACTCAATATCGAGCAGATTCCTCGGCATACGTCCGCGCCCGGCAGTATGCTCTGTCCTGTCCGGCATCGGTGCAAACGCAGTAACCAGCTCCTCCGCCGATATCCCGCTCCTGCTGAGTCCGTACTTAGGGCGGTCAATATTGTAAACAAGCGCTCCGCGTACAGCGGAATAGACCGCGTCAAAAACCTCCCGGTCACTCGTAAACTTGACCTCAAGCTTTGACGGATGAACATTTACATCGACAAATACGGGATGCATTGTTATGTACAGCACACAAACAGGAAATTTCCCCGACGGTATGTATGACTGAAAAGCCTCCTCAAGCGCCGCCGCGGTAACAGAGCTTCTTATATATCTTCCGTTAACAAAGAAAATTTCAGAGTGGCGCGTCTTTTTTGCAAGCTCGGGCGAGCCTATAAATCCGTCAACGCCGATACTGCTCTGCATACCGTGAACGGAAATAAGTCCGCGCGCGGCATCCCTGCCCATGACGGCATATACCGCATTTGCAAGCTTATTATCTCCCGCGGTACGGAATCTTAGCTTTCCGTCACATATTAGCCCGACAGATACCTCAGGATGAGAGAGTGCGAGCTTTTCAACAGCAGATGTGACCGCCATCGTCTCGGAGGAGTCCTTTTTGAGAAATTTACGTCTTGCGGGAACATTGGCAAAAAGCTCCTCGGCTATTACCGTCGTTCCGGCAGCACAGCCGGTATCCTCTACCGTCATGACCTTTCCGTCCCTGCATTCGACAAAAGTTCCGCTGTCAGCTCCGCGCTGTTTTGTATATATGCGGAGCTTTGTGACCGCAGATATCGCCGCAAGCGCCTCTCCGCGAAATCCGAAGGTCATGATCGCGTTAAGATCGGCTCCTGTTTTCAGCTTACTTGTTGCATGTCTTTTTACACACATAGCCGCATCGCCGCGGCTCATTCCGCAGCCGTCGTCTGTCACACGCATGAGCGATATGCCGCCGCCCTGTATTTCGACGGTGATATTCTTCGCTCCTGCGTCTATCGAATTTTCAACAAGCTCCTTTATCGCCGACGCGGGACGCTCAACGACCTCTCCGGCGGCAATAAGATTTGCAACATTAAAATCAAGTACATTTATAACGTTATTCATTTAATTCCCACCATCTCCCGCAAAATCAGTATCAAAAAAGTTTTTTAATATCCGCCCGATCCATCGGATGCGCATCGCCATGCCCGCAGCGAAAACAGCCTCCGCTCCGGATATATCCGCAATCTGCAAAATCAATTTATTAAAGATTTGTGCTTACGCCGTACTTATGCCGCAAATCTTTTGCAGCGGCAGAGCCGCGTTTTCAGCCATCCTGCATTATCTGTGCTGCGGAATATCCGATTTTATGGATACTCAGTAAGATCATTCTATCAGTTTTTTCAGCTCATACAGAGTCCGGGGTGCATCGCGCGGAGTCATCATATCCATATCGGGGCGCAGCGATACGGTCGCGCAGCTCCGCCGCGCCGAGATCCCCGAAGCTAAACATTCTCAGGCTCGTCCGGAACGGGTTCTTCCGTCTCGAAAAGCCGCTGTGCCGCCGCGCTTTTCTTTTCAAGTCCGTCGAGAATAACACGCGCGCGCTTTATTATCTCATGTGGAACGCCCGCCAGCTTTGCGACCTCGATACCGTAGCTGTCGTCCGCCGCTCCGCGGAGTATCCTGCGCAGAAATATCAGCTCATCGCCCTTTTTCTTCGCGGCGATATTATAGTTTACAACGCCCGGAAGCGTGTCTGCAAGCTCGGTAAGTTCATGGTAATGCGTCGCAAACAGCGTCCGTGCGCCGAGCTTTTTGCCTGCGGTATACTCCGCCACCGCACGCGCTATGCTCATTCCGTCAAAGGTACTCGTTCCGCGTCCTATCTCGTCATAGATTATAAGACTGCGCTTTGTCGCATTTTTCAGTATGTAAGCGACCTCGTTCATCTCGAGCATAAATGTCGACTGTCCCGCCGCAAGGTCATCCGACGCGCCGACGCGCGTAAACAGCTTGTCCGCAATCCCTATTCTCGCAGACGCGGCAGGTACGAACGAGCCGATCTGCGCCATAAGAGTTATCAGCGCGACCTGGCGCATATATGTCGATTTTCCCGCCATATTCGGACCGGTTATTATCATCAGACGGTTGTGTTCTGTGTCGAGCAGCGTATCGTTCGGAACAAAGCAGCCGCTGCGGACAAATTTTTCAACGACCGGATGCCGTCCCTCGCGGATCTCGAGAACGTCACTGTATTCTATCTCGGGACGGACATAGCCTCCGTCAAAGGCTACCGAAGCAAATGAACAGTACACGTCGAGCCGCGCAAAGCAGGACGCGTTCCGCGCGATCACATCCGAAGCTTCATTTACAAGATCGCGGAGCGAGCAGAAAAGCTCATATTCAAGCGCGCTTACCTTGTCGACCGCGCCGAGAATCGTCGCCTCCATATTTTTAAGCTCGTCGGTTATATACCTCTCGCCCGTCGTAAGCGTCTGCTTACGGATATAGTCGGAGGGAACCGCCGAAACGTATGATTTTGAGACCTCTATGTAATAGCCGAACACGCGGTTGTAGCCGATCTTGAGCGTTTTGATTCCCGTCCGCTCGCGTTCGCGCTCCTGTATTTTCAGCTTGTATTCCTTCGAATTATTGATTATTCCGCGCAGCTCATCTATCTCGCTGCTGTAGCCGTCGGCTATCATTCCGCCTTCGCGGACTGTCACCGCAGGTTCTTCGTCGATCGCGCGGAGAAGCTTTTCGGAAAGCTCTGCAAGCGGATCAAGCTCGGCAAAAATTCTTTTCAGCTCGGCAGAACCCGACTCGCACAGCAGCTCCTTGATATAAGGTATGACCGACAGAGTCTTGCCTACCGCCAAAAGATCGCGCGCGTTCGCCGTACCGTAGCTGACACGCGCCATAAGGCGCTCCAGATCCGACACCGCGCCGAGCGTTTCGGAAAGCTCCCTGCGCAGCATATAGTCGTCGCAGAGCTGAGCCGCCGCGTCCTGCCGCGCCGAGATCGCAGCGGCGTTACGCAGCGGTTTTTCTATCCATCTGCGCAGAAGCCGCGCTCCCATAGATGTGCGCGTGCGGTCAAGCACCCAGAGCAGAGTCCCGCGCTTTTCCCCGTCGCGCATGGACTGGCAAAGCTCAAGATTTCTTCTTGTTCCCGAGTCTATCTGCATATACTGATCCTCGGAATAGAATCGCAGATCCTTTATGTTCGGGATCTCTCTGCAATAGGTCTCTTCAAGATATCTCAGCATTGCTCCGAGCGCGCATACGCTCTGAGGCGTTTCCGCACCGATCTCCTGCGAGGTCTTTCCGAAAATATCCTTTATCCGGAGCTGTGCCTCGTTATATTCAAAATAATCGCATCTGCGGTCGTCGACCGTTCCCCCGATACGTTCGCGGACAAAAGCAGTAACCTCGGAAAGGGTGTCCGAAGAAACATTTATAAGAAGCTCGCGCGGCATATACGCAGCTATTTCGTTTATAATACGCTTTTCAAGATCGTCTCCCGAGATAAACGTTCCACGCAGCTCGGCAGTGGAAACATCGGAAAAGCACACGCCCGCACCGCCGTCCGATACGGAAACAGTGCAGAGATAGTTATTCTTTTCGTCGTCAAGGAGTCCGTTTTCTATAAGCGTTCCGGGAGTAACGATACGGACCACTTCACGCTTTACAAGCCCCTTTGCCGATGCAGGATCCTCTGTCTGCTCACATATAACGACCTTGTGTCCCCTCGAAACAAGCTTGCCGATATAGCTCTCGCTGCTGTGATACGGTATGCCGCACATCGGCGCGCGCTCC
>ENA-UOJO01004258-UOJO01004258.1-human-gut-metagenome-genome-assembly--contig:-P57-NODE-4258-length-12506-cov-3.813750_pt1 | contig 12506 bp, 11 predicted proteins | sample MGYA00242351_ERZ723898 | MGnify/ENA metagenome assembly ERZ723898 | reverse complement strand
AAATCCTCGTCCAGGCCATTGTCACCAATCGCCTGTTTTAACAAAAGCGGCCGGTACATCTTAAATATCTGCTCAAATGCCCATTCATCGCCTTCCTTTGCACGCTGCAGTAACTGCTCAAATTCCATCTTTTTTCACCCCCAATTCCTTTCTGAGCTTACGAAGCGCATAGAAATATGCTGCCCTTGCCTGGTCTGGCGTCATGTCAAGTTCCTGTCCAATATCCGTAAAGCTCTGCTCTCCAAAAATCCTACTAAATAAAATCTGCCGTTCCTGTTCTTTTAACTTATTTAATACTTTCACGAGTTTTCCACCCTCCAGGGGCCACAGAAGTTCCTGGATTTTATCCAAATCCCTGAAGTATATGTAATACTGCTCACTGATGTACCTTACAAACTCCCGGTCAAAGTCTGTGTAATTCCAGGAATATTCTTCCGCGCAGGCAATCTCATGCTGCCTGAGCCGCGTTTTCTTTTCACCATATTCAATTTTTGTATGTTGTATGGCCGTCACCAGGTATGCGGTGAAGCGGTTCTGTATATCACTATTTTTTTGGTTGTTCTTTTTCATATCGTCCTCTGAATTTTGAATAGTATAAGTAATTCAAAATCCAGAAGGTGGAGACCGGCAGTGCATACAACTCCTTATCGGGGCCTTAGCCTATGATAAAGGCAGTTGCCCCGGAAGCTCAAATTTTTAGCTCTGTAAAGGCACACTGTTTTCTGCTTGTAAACGATGAATATTATCGAATAAAAAAACAGCTTGTTTGAAATTTCTCCAAACAAGCCACTCATCTAAAGATTTATATTGTTCATATTTCTCTTGCAAATCAGCGTAAAAAACCTATACTGTTTTCTTTCCTGTAGTTCTCCGGTATCTTAAAATCCCTTATTCATAGATATCTAATTTTCTATAATCATTTCATGTCAAAATCTGTCGTAATCTATAACAGCTTCATAGACACTTTCCGCTCTTGGCTGAATCTGCTTTATTAAAGTTATATCATATCATTATCTTTTACTATCTACTTTTTATCCTAATTGCATATCCAACAATAGTAGCTTCACTCTCCCCCGGCACACGCACTATGTCTCTCTAATCATTAAGAATCCAGTCTGTTACAGTTTTTGCTATCTCCGCTCCATGTTTATAATAGACATAATGATTACCTGAAAGCGGAACTATCTTACTTCGCTCCTTCTCCTGAATCAAATCCTCATGAATTTTTTTCCAGGTAGAAAACATTTCCAAGTTATTCTCCGACAGAAAATATAATACTGGCGTATTCTCGGAGAACTTTAGCTCCTCCATTTGATTGAGGTTATCTTTTGAACGCTTTACCTCATCCATTACCGTTTTATTATAGGCCTTATCAAGAGTAATCCATTTTGACAGCTTTTTTTCTTCCGAGGTCCATTCATATCCAACTACTGCAGGTATACCGAAATCCGGATTAAACAGCGATGTAAAGCGGGAAATCCCTACTGTAGTTTTTACCTTACCTACATAAGGGAATATATCCTCCAGGAAATTTATGACAGCCGGAATGTCACTGTACATTCCTGGTACAGAGGAATCCAGTCCGATTATCCCTTTAACCTCGTTCGGATACTGATTGCTATAATAAATCGAATAAGCTCCATAAATAGAGTGCGACAGCAAATAATATTCCGTATATCCCAAAATCTCAAGGCAGGTATGAAGCTCCTTCGATATATTTTCAATGCTCCTCTCCTTATCGGTTCCATCACTTAAGCCATAACCAAATGGCTCAATCGTAATAACAGTAAAGTGTTCGGATAATAAACCGGCCAGCTGTCGAAACTCCAGGATTGGTGAAGGAACGCCTAACGCAGGAAGAATGACAATTGTTTTTGTACCATTCCCTACAACCTCAACCTTCATCTTTCTTCCATCTACGTTCACTGTCTGCCCATAAGCCAATTCATTTATTTTTTTAATTTCAAAATGTCGAAATACTGCCTGTAGTATTGTCCCCAGTAATAACACTACAAGAACTACCATTAGAAAAACTTTCCTATCTTTTTTCGTACCAATAGTTTAGACATGACTTTATCCTCCCGTATTGTTATAAATCTAAGCCAGTCAACCGGAATATGCTGTATACTGAACCTACATTCCTGAGTACATCAGCGCTATCACAATGCCACAGATAAGAACAATAACTCCTGTGACTTTTACCACTATGGGGGTTGGTGCCTTGGGAAACGCCGATTGGATTTTATTATATGGTACAAATAATAGCAGAAATCCTGCTCCTAAAAATATGAAGCATTTAATTATATTGATTATATTTTTCATGATTCATAACCTCCTCAAGATTTCTATTCAACAGAATTCCCTCCAATCAATTTTTACTTAGACATATTACCCTTCATCTAATTACCGATCTTTAAGAAGACGATTTCTATCAATCACTCCACAATCCCTCTGCCATCTCAATCTGATGCACCCCCGAAAAATCATATGGTAACTTCAATTCTGATTATTTGACTTTTCTATAATCAGCTTATGGTAGCTCTTTTTAAAATTGTCGAAAGGTATTAAACGGATTTTAGCTTTTTTGATATTCTTATTATCTCCGCATAATAAAATATCATCTTCCAGTTTATAGAATATGTACATACGCCTACCACCTTTTATGTAAAAATACACTTTACTTGGACCATCTTCAAAAAAACCAACAGAAATCACCATCAAAAATGAGGTCGCTGACGCTGCTATCAGACAAACCAGAATTCCTTTCCATAAATCCTGTGTATTATAATAGGTAAGTTTTCCAATTTCTGTCCCAATGAGAAACTCACTCACAAACAGCATTTCCTCCATATAGCGATGCAATTTCCATTTCTTATCCGTCTTTTTACACTTACACCAAATAAAATGTGCGATTTTATAAATTAAATAGATTAGAATCAAGAAAAAAGCGGCTATGAATCCCAACACTAATAAAAAATCAGTCGCATCATCGCGAATAAGCATTAAAATTATATTTACCAGTCCCAAGACTATCGCAACCATAAATAAATCCATGAGTTTCAAATTAGTCCGTTGCTTTCGATTCATAAATACCTTGTCAATCTCGTTCATATTCTGGGCATAGATTACCTTAAATATAAACCTTAGAACAACAACCAAAGCTCCTCCGATTGCCGTTATAACTGGTATTGCCTCCCTTATACTATCCTGCCCAAGAAAATCTATGAACTTACCGATTTCCTGCATATGATCCTCTCCTTACATAAAATTAAATTGTCAAACCCATTAATTTTACCGGGCTTTCTTGCTTCATTTATATAAATTATATCAGTCATACCTATAACGCACTTCCATACCGCTGCTGTTATAAATTCGGCTCATCCTCCCGAGGAGGTCATACTCATAGGAGACTGTAATCTCCTCCGGGTTCGTCATCCGAATCATCTGTCCGCCGTTATCATACTCATAGGAAATCAGCCGCTTTCCACTGGAACGCTTTTCTTTTAAAAGCCCCTGCTCATTATAATAATATTCATAGGAATACCCGTCACAAACTGCACGAGTCAGCCTGCCAAGGCTATCGTACCCATACGTTGTAACAACCGCATTCCCTCCGTTTTTATCCGTGGCTTTTTCATAAACAGGATTGCCAAACACATTGTATGTCCGATGTACCTGGTTCCCATTCCGGTCAATGTAAAGCGATAGATTTCCGCATTCGTCATACTGGAATGTTTCCACATATCCCATCTGGTCGATACGTTCCCGCACCTTTCCAAGGCTGTTATAACGGTATTACCACTATGGGGGCTGGTGCCTTGGGAAACGCCGATTGGATTTTATTATATGGTACAAATAATAGCAGAAATCCTGCTCCTAAAAATATGAAGCTTTATCTGTCCTTCCAGCGTATAGTTAAGAAGCCGCTATATGCTATAACGGCTCCATTTGAAATGTGTACTTTCTTTTATAACGTTATTGCCATATCAATTCCCACATCATCGACCAAAAATTCTGTAAGAGAATACACAATCTTATCTGAATCATTAGTATCTAAGACTCCCGCCTCTGCTATATATCGTATTGTTACTTTGCAACAAGCCAGATTTTACACAACAATATCTTCTATAAAAACCTTAGGCCAACCAGCCTCTTTAATCCTTTGCTTACTACGCTCCATAAGCGGAAATTTAAACGCTATATATTTTGATTTATAGTTTCCTTCTACTATTCTTTTAAATGTATATTCAATAAATTCTACCCAATGCCCTAACTTATGATTTGTATAATCTACTTGAACCATAGCTATCCCTTCTCCTAAGTAAAAAATTTTCAATGCTGTTCCCAATTCACAATTCCTATGATTCAATATAAAATAAGGTGTTTCAAGCCCATCATCCCAATTGTAATTATCAATAAACTCATCTAATGCAAATGCATCACTCTGCTCCTTTAATAAATCGGGACAATCATATGATTCTAATATAAAGACTGCTCTTTCCTTACTTTCCTTTGATTCAAAATAATTTACACTCATCTTCTCTTTCCTTTCATTTGACAACTTAATTTGACAGTTTCTTTTTGTCCAATATTATGACTCTAAACCTATCAACAATTAGAAGAACGGATTTCTTCTGCTTCTCTTAAACGTTCCTCAAACATTTTCTCATAACCTTCTCTGTTATCGGTCCAATCTGTATCATTACTAAAATGCTCATAATATAAATCTATACCTTCTTGATTTATTATTCGAAGATTCTGCAGCAATTCATGTACCTTTCCCCTTGACTCACTACGGCAAAGTCCCATATCTTCAATAGCCTTAATCTGACGTTCTACTGCATCAGAATACAAACTATGATACCCATTATGGTGTGTATTTTCACTCACATATGTATTTGTTAAATTTGAAGGGACATTATAATCGTCAAATAAATCGTTTAAAGAAGTTGAATTATTATTTTAATTTACATCCCAAATTCCATTTTGATGATGGTCTACATTGAAGCCCAAATTTTGTAAAAACGTCGAATTATAATATACTTCTTGAGGAATTAAGTGCTGAGCTTGATGAGACCCCGTAGAATGGCTACCAGCAATCCCGACATGTTGATTTATATTTTTCCCCAAATTTTTAGAACTTGAATTAGGTCTGTTAACATCATCAAACAACTTATCAATATACTCATACCCACTTGGATCATAGTACATTACTGGATTATTGGCACAATACATATATAGATTCAGTCAATCACCCAAATATGCATCTTCCTGTAAAAACCGTCCAATAAACGGATTATAATATCTCGCCCTCAGATAATACTGCTCTGTCTGCACATCATATTGTTGCCCTGTATACCGTATCCGGTTAGATGTATACTCAGTTTTTTCCAGTTCCCATCCAAAAGCATCATACTGATAATAGTTCTGGATATTTCCTATGGCATCTGTTATGAGAGCCGTACTTAGCTGTTCGTCTTGATGGTAGTAATAGACCTGTTGTCCAATTTGACTTCCTCCAATTCCACCACCAAGGTAATAGCTGGTCTGTTTTTCTTCAGCCCTTTCATATAAAAGTTCCCCTTGATGATAGACAAATTGAATCAGCTTCTCATTTTCCCTCATCTCACAGCGCAGATTCTCCGCATCATAACGGTTCGTCTGTACTTTTCCAGCCCCTAGCCTTACCTCTGTTTGCTGGTTCTTGGTATTATAGAGAAATTGCTTGGTGCCGTGAGGGCTTTCTTCCCTTATTATACTTCCCTGTGGGTTATATATAAAGGTCTTTTTCCCTCGGTTTCCCTCCTGACTAACTAACTGATTTTTTTCGTTATAAAGGTAACTGGTTAACTCCTCCTTACTTGCTTTCTGGAGCCGGTTCCCGGCCGCATCATACGTGTAACAACATGCATCCCCATTCCGATTTTCCTCCAGCAGCTGCCCCCTGATATCATAATGATAAGTGACAGAGAGATTGCTACTTTCACCGCCTGCCAGCTTCTGTTCTCCAATCTTTGAGGTTCGGTTCCCATTCCCATCATACTCATACCGGAAAGACAGCAGGATTTTATCTCCAGCTTTTGTCTCCAGTTGGCTTATGTTCCCGCTGTCATCATACTGATAGCGGGTCACAATGCCATTTCCGTATGTTATCTGTTCCAAACGGTCCAGACAGTCATACTCATAACGCACTTCCATACCACTTCTATTATAAATTCGGCTCTTCCTCCCAAGAGAGTCATACTCATAGGTGACTGTAATCCCTTCCGGGTTCGTCATCCGAATCATCTGCCCGGCATTATCATATTCATAGGAAATCAGCCGCTTTCCGCTGGAACATTTCTCTTTTAAAATCCCCTGCTTATTATAATGATACTCATAAGAATCAGCTTCTCATTCTCCCTCATCTCGCAGCGCAGATTCTCCGCATCATAACTGTTCGTCTGTACTTGACCATCCCCTAGCCTTATCTCAGTCTTCTGGTTCTTGGTATTATATAGGAACTTCTTTATCCTTGATGGGCTCTCTTCAGGAGAATCCTGGCGGTAATCCCTCAAAGCCAAGATTTCCTTACAACTGAGTATATTTGATGATTGCTAAGCACCAGATATTTTATACAGCAATTTCTTAATCAGTTTCCCGTCCGGCCGATATTCATATGTATAGCAGAAACCTCCCGCTACCGCTTTCTTTACATTCCCGATGTCGTCATATTCCCAGGAGCGGGTCACTTCATTTTCTCCCAGATAATCGCAGGCGCGTTCCAGTACCGGGTTCCCATCCACATTGTAAGTGGTACGGACCTGTTTCCCGTTCCGGTCTACATGGAATACCATACGCCCTTCCCGGTCATAACGGAACATCTCGCTGTTCCCCTCCTGGTCTATAATCTCGCAGACCTTACCCTGGCTGTTATACCGGTAGGTAATGACGCCGCCGTTGGCATCCGTGGTACTGGTAATATGGCCGGCATAATCATAGGCAAAGTTCTCCTTTCCTCCCTCTGCCGTCTCAATCTGATGTACCCGTCCCCAGGGGTCCATATGGTAGCCTGTCTGATTCTGGTTTCCGTCCTGGATTCCGGTAATCCTGCCTCTGGCATCATACGTGTACACCTTGGCCGCCCGGTCTGCCCGTTGGCTCCTGGCGGTACGGATTTCCTGCTGCAGTCCATTGATTCCATTTTCCCTGGCTGTTGTAACGGTATGTGATGACACCGCCATTGGCGTCCGTGGTGCTAGTTGTCCAGGTAATTGATATATTTACCTATATTACTATAGCCTGTACGGAATCCGTCAGAGTGGATTTCACAAATTCACTATATGTCTTGTAATCCTATTTTCGTCCACTCATCAACAACATCCCAGAAATTAAGATTATACTCTGGCTGATCATCTGAGAACCATAATGTTGCACTATTAATGTCACAATTTATTATATCTATGGCCAAATATCCTCCCATCCCATTATTAAAAAAACCAAATGTACTTTTTAAATCAATCTGCAAAGATTCTTCTAGTTCATTAATAATCCCCCACTCAACTTCTCCAAAATTTGTTATATGCTTTGTACATATAATTCCCATTGCCTTACTAGCATAATCATAAAACCCATTATGAATATTTTCATAAAAGATGCGAATAGATTCTGGTATCTTGTTCCATACACTTTCCAGTTCAGTTTCGGCGATTGAATCTAATGGGTTGCCTCCCTCATAATATTGTATTTCCCCCGCCTCTGTCTTTATTGAATAGAGCAGATAATACTTATCGTTTATTTTAAACAATTCAATATCCAATAGGTTTTCTTCCAAATAATTAATTGTATTATATAACTCACTAGATAGATATTTTTTCCATGTTTCTAAAATACCCTGTACTCTTTTATCAACGTCTTCTCTGCTTAAAATATCATACCAACATTGAGGAATTATACCCAAAGGTATTTTTTTTATCTCGCAAGGCTGAAAAATATAAACGTTTGCATTTATTTCTAAACAATAATCTTCTAAAAATTTAGTTTTATCATTCATATATTATAATCCTCCAGCATTCTTTATTACTAGCTCATCAATTTGTTTTTGAATTTCAATCTCTAATGTTTGCTCCTTTTTTATCATCTCATCCCTAAATGATTTGCTAATCTCAAAATCACCGCTGCACAGCTTATAGCCGAAATCGGCGATGTGCGTCGGTTCCCTCACCGCAGTTCCATTGTTGGTTTTGCCGGTGTCAATCCAGCCGTTGACGAGTCCGGAAAGCATGTTTCCAAGAGTAATCCGACCACGAAGCGCGGCTCTCCACATCTGCGGAAAACGCTCTACCAAATAGTCTGTACATGCCTGAAAAAAGCTCCCACAGACGAACCGGTGTACCAGTTCCTGAACAAGAAGCGTGCCGAAGGCAAGCCCTACTTTGTCTACATGACCGCTACGCAGAACAAGTTCCTGCGAATCTATTACGCCCGTGTGAAAGAATGCCTGGAGGCATTTGATACCAAGAACGCACCCCAAGCGTAAACAAACTCCTAAACCCATGTCTCCGGCTGGCGAAGCTATTTCTCCAGTCTGTATTGTTATGTCCTTCTTCCGCTCCGCAAAAATTGTGGAGCGTTTTCTCATTTTAGGGCTTGACTTTTATTTGCAGGACTCCTTACCTGATATTTTATGATTACTTCTACCCCAACTATATACTTTCAAAAAATCTTCATTGGACAAATTCTTCTTAAGCCATTGTAATGCAAGTTCAATTGGTTCATTAGTTTCTTTTTCCCAACATTTCCATATGCATCGGTATGCCTTTTTAGTTCTATTATCATACATTCCTACTTTATCAAGAAGAATCTCTAATGCCACCTTTAATATCTCTAACTTCTGATTCGGATCAGATATATTCTGCGCTTTTTCAATATTCATTTCAGCTACTTGTACACTGTCTTCACCATACCAATCTTTAGCTTTATCAATTCCCTTTTGAATCCAAATCTTCGCCTCATCAGATTTACCAGACGCATTGTTAATAAATGCCAAATACTTCATTATCTGAATAACACTATCAGATGCAGTGATTGCTTCTATTCTTGGATCATTTAAAACAGTGAGTCCACATGCTAAACCTTTATCCAATTCATCAGATAAGTAGTAATTTGTTATCATCACTTCATAGATATATAAAACATCTTTATAAGAACAATTATTTTTTTCTTTGATTTTTAAAGCTTTTTCACAATATAGTAAGGATTTTTTATATTCCCCTCCCCTTAATAATATTTCTGACATTTCAGCATAGAAATCACATAATCTGGGATTATCTTTCCCATAAAACTTTTCGCGAATTGATAGTCCTTGTTTTTTCCAATAAATTGATTCTCTGTCGCTGGTACTCCATTTTGAAATATCATCACACAGTTCAGCATTTTTTAACATATCATCGCTTTTTTCACTTTCATATCTACTATTATTCTGTTGTCTTTCATTTTGCATATGATACTTGTATATGCATTAATACATATACGCTCCTTTCTAAATAGGGTATCTAACTTCATAAACATCTACAAATTCATAATATCTTTGACAAATCTTTTATTTCGGGCACATATTTTCATCTGAATCATTTTTATCTTTATCCTTTTTCATATCAGGATACACATCTTCCACATCTCTGAGCGGAGTTCCCGGATCATCATATGTCATATTCAACCTTGCACCATCTGATTTATTAATTGAAGCCAGCTCTAAATAATACTGGTCTGAGTCATGCATAAAATCATATCCCTCTTGTGATTTCGCTCCATATTGTTTTAAATCTGTATTCCATGCTACTACAGCATCTTTATAAGGTTCTCCGGTTTTTGGATTAATACCATGACTATCATAATTCTTATGTGACATATTCGCGCTACTAACAGGATAATAATTACCATCACTTTGTGACTTAAATTCCATTTTATCTGTCATTGACTTCGTAATTTTTATATTCATAAAACCTTGATTTTCAATCATTGATTGCATTTTAGGGCTTAGTCCTGAAATTCTTAATGTACCATTATCATATGCATCTTGCAATACCTGTTTACCAACTCTTGAACCTATTTTTGGAGTTCCACCTAAATAAGTTTGGCGTCTTCCAGCTTCTCCCATTGGGTCATAATATATCACAGGATTGTTCGCGCAGTAAGCATAAAGGTTCAGCCCATCCCCCCGATACAAATCCTCTTGCACAAATCGTCCAATCGCCGAATTATAATACCTAGCTCGCAAATAATACTGTCTGGTTATTGAGTCAAACTGTTGCCCTGTATATAGTATTCGATTATAAATACTTTCTGTTTTGCTTTTGATTACTCCAAAAGCATCATACTGGTAACTATTTTCTACCCTCTGGTCTGAATCTGTAATATATGCTGTACTATTCTGCTCGTCCAGATGATAAGAATGATATCCCTCCTTTTGCCAACTCCCTGCAACACCATACCCCAGGATATAACGGTTTCTTACAGTATCATTTAGCTCAGACTCCGCCAATAACTCCCCATTATAATACAGGAACCTGGAGCTGCATCCATTTTCAGATACTTCTGCACGCAAGAATTCCGCATCATACCAGTTTTCCTGTATCTGACCATTATTCATAAACGTGGTTGTCTGCTGGTTAAAGGCATTGTAACCGTATTCCGTTTTCCCACGGTTACTCGCTTCTTCCAGTATATTACCTTGTAAATCATACCGGTATTCAACAGATTCCGTGCCTTTTTTACGACTGATTAACTGGTTTTTTCGATTATAATGATACTCCTCTTTGCCATCACTATCCACCCTTACCAGACGATTCCCACACCTGTCATAGATATATTCGACAGGCTTTCCATCATATTGTTCTTCCATCAGCCGGTCCATACAATCATATCGGTACCGAACCACCTGCTCCTTTATTTTGTCCTCAACTGGCAGGAGGCAGCTTCCTGATTTTAATATACGATTCCCATTTAAGTCATACTCATACCTGAAATCGGAGAAAACAATGCCCTTCTCGTTCTTGAGTGTAAGCCTGATGATATTATCATCTGTATCATATTCATAGGCTGTATGCATCCCGTTTCCGTGGCGGATCTCTTTAAGCTTCCCTCCAGCTGTATGGCCGTACCGGACAATTTCATCTCCATTATCATCACAGATACGTTCCAAACGTCCCAGGCTGTCATAGCCATAATGTACTGTCTTACCGGACACATCTGTTAAGCTCTTCAGGCTTTTATCCGCATGATAGGTACAGGAAATAAGCGTCCGGCCAGAAGATGATTTCTTAATCAGCTTCCCGTCCGGCCGGTACTCATATGTATAGCAGAATCCTCCGGCTACCGCCTTTTTTACGTTCCCAATCCCATCATACTCCCAGGAACGGCTTACTTCATTCTCTCCCATGTGGTCGCAGGCCCGCTCCAATACAGGTCTCCCGTCCACGTTATAGGTCGTCCGTACCTGGTTCCCAATCCGGTCCTCATGGAATATCCTGCGTCCTTCCCGATCATAACGGAAGGTCTCGCTGTTCCCTTCCTGGTCTATGATCTCGCAGACCTTACCCTGGCTGTTATACCGGTAGGTAATGACGCCGCCGTTGGCATCCGTGGTACTGGTAATATGGCCGGCATAATCATAGGCAAAGTTCTCCTTTCCTCCCTCTGCCGTCTCAATCTGATGTACCCGTCCCCAGGGGTCCATATGGTAGCCTGTCTGATTCTGGTTTCCGTCCTGGATTCCGGTAATCCTGCCTCTGGCATCATACGTGTACACCTGAGCCGCCCGGTCTGCCTGTTGGCTCCTGGCGGTGCGGATTTCCTGCTGCATCCCATTGATTCCATAGGAATATTCCAGTTCATTTCCGTCTGCAAACTGGCTGTGCATCAGCTTCCCATCTGTCCGATAGAGGTGCTTTTCCTGCAGGGTTCCCTCACTGTCTGTCTCCGTTACCAGGTTTCCACGGTAATCGTAAGCATAAGCATATGACCAATCCAATTCGGCTCCAGCTAAAGCCTCCTTCAACAGGCGGTCATTCTTATCATATTCATATTGGAAGACCGGACCGAAATACTCATTGGCATGTGTAATACGGTCTTTTAAATCATAACTATAGCTGATCTCCCATGGCATCCCGTCTTTGCCTTGACGGACGAGCTTTGTGATGTTGCCGGCCTTGTCATAGTTCACCCTAACGGTACGGTCAATCCCATTCAAGTGGTCTTCGACCCGTTCTGATGTCAGACGGTCCAGAGTGTCATATTCCCGGGTAATTCGGTAACCTTCCGGTGTCTGGGTAAAAATTCGGTTTCCGTTTTCATCATAGCCATGAGTTGTCACAGCTGTTTTATATTCACCTGACACAGGTTCCAGACCGCTGTCCAGTTCCTCACGCCGCTCTATCAAACGGCCCGCCTTATCATGCACAAAGTGGATAATCTGACGTACTTCTGGATTTATGGCCTTTTCTTCATAAATCCGGTTTCCACGTACA
>ENA-UOJO01004250-UOJO01004250.1-human-gut-metagenome-genome-assembly--contig:-P57-NODE-4250-length-12527-cov-6.233082_pt1 | contig 12527 bp, 10 predicted proteins | sample MGYA00242351_ERZ723898 | MGnify/ENA metagenome assembly ERZ723898 | reverse complement strand
GGACACCGTGACCCGCAACGAGATCCAGCAGGGCAATCAGGTCATCTACGCGCCCCAGAAGAAGGCAGACGGCACCTCCGCCGAGGTGCTGAGCCGCTACGCGCTGGACGGGACGTGCAAGATGACCAGCGAGCTGGTGGCCAAGGCCGCCACCCAGCTGAAGAAGATGAATGCCCCCACGTTCGACGGCAAGTACGTGTGCATCATCCATCCCAGCGTGGCTTTCGACCTGCGGCAGGACGAGGCGTGGATCGCCGCACATCAGTACGCTGCCGCCACGGAGCTGTTCTCCGGCGAGATCGGCGAGCTCCACGGTGTGCGCTTTGTGGAGACCACCGAGGCCAAGATCTACCGAGGTGAGGATCTGGCGCAGAACGCACGCACCCTGACGGTCAGCGGCGCGGCGGCCAACAGTACCGAGGTGAGCTTTACCGGCGGCACTGTAGCCGCCGACGCACTGGCGGGCCGCTATGTGCTCATCGGCGGCCAGCGCGTGAAGGTGAAGTCCAACACTGCGGCCAAGCTGGTGCTGGAGCAGGCTGTCACCGCATCGGACAAGGCCGCCATCTGCCCGGGCGAGGGCGGCAGGGACGGCTGTGCCGTGTATGGCTGCCTGTTCCTGGGCAAGGGCGCTTACGGCGTGGTGGATCTCAGCGAGGGCACGGAGGTCATCGTGAAGCCCCGCGGCTCCTCCGGCACCGCAGACCCCCTGGACCAGCGCTCCAGCGTGGGCTGGAAGGGCGTCCACGCCGCCGCTATCCTGTACGACGAGTACATGGTGCGCGTGGAGTGCGGCTCCAGCTATTCCGGCGAGGACAAGGCCAACTGACAGGGCGCGGGAGGGGCGGCAGGCCCCTCCCGCAGCGCAGGGAAACGATGAAAGGAGAACGGCGTGATGAAGGAAAATATGGTGTCCATCTTCCTGCCCCGCGGCAGAAAGAATGAGGAGAACTTCGTGATCGTGTCCGTCAACGGACGGAGCTGGAAGATCATGAAGGGCGTGCAGGTACAGGTGCCCGACTACGTGGCGGAGGTGCTGGAGAACAGCCGCATGATGGCGGAGACCGCCCGCCGCTATGTGGACGAGCGGGCCAACTGACATGGACAGAATGACGGCGGGGCAGATGCTGGGCAGGGTGGACGCCCTGCTGCCCAACCAGTACGGCAGAGAGGAAAAGATGCAGTGGCTGGCGCAGGCCGAGGGCTTCGTGCTGCGGGAGGCGGAGCAGGTCACGGGGACGCTGCCGGAGGTGACGGAGGAGTATGTGCTGACGGCAGAGGCGCCCTACGACGAGCTGTACCGCCACTATGTGGAGGCGCAGATCCACTATGCCAACGGCGAGATGGCGCGGTACAACAACGCGGCGGCCCAATGGACCAACGGCTTTCTGACCTACAACGATTATCGGTGCCGCCGGGAGCGGCCTCAGCGGAGCGCGGCGGCACTGCGCCTGTTTTAAGGAGGTGGGGGGATGTATTTTCCCAAGCTGACGGCGCCGGCGCAGCGGCGCGTGACGGTGGACCGGTTCCTGGGGCTGGACCGGCGGGCGGGCAGCGCCATGGGCTGCTTTCAGAATATGGAGAATCTGTGGAGCGGCGGGTACCCGGCGCTGGAGACCCGTCCGGCCAGAGGCGAGACCGCAGTGCTGAGTAAGCCCAACGGGTTGACGTGCCGCGATGCGCTGGTGTGGGTGGACGGCACGGCGCTGTACGTAGGCGGAGAAAAGACAGGACTGGCGCTGTCCGACGGTGAAAAGCAGCTGGTGAACATGGGGGCATACCTGCTGATCTGGCCGGACAGAAAGTACATCAACACGCAGGACCTGTCGGACTTCGGCAGCATGGAGAACCGGAACGTCACCGCGGGAGAGGTGACGACGGCGCTGTGCAGAAGCGGCGGCGAGGAGCTGGGGGACTATGCCGCAGGGGCGGCGGCCCCTGATGCGCCGGAGGCGGGCACTCTGTGGCTGGATACCTCCGACGCCGAGCCGGTGATGAAGCGGTACGACGGCAGCGCGTGGCTGGACGTGGAAAACGTGTGCACCAAAATATCCGCCGCCGGTATCGGACGGGGCTTTGCCGCCGGAGACGGCGTGACGGTGGAGGGCTGCGAGGCCCAGACCCTCAACGGCCTGCACGTGCTGGATGCGGCGGGCGATGACTGGATCGCGGTGCCGGCGGCGACAGCCAAGCTGGGGAGCCAGACGGCAGAGGTGACGGCGGCGCGGCGCGTGCCGGACATGGACTTCGTGGTGGAGCAGGGCAACCGGCTGTGGGGCTGCAAGTACGGCGTTGTGGACGGGCGGCCGGTGAACGAGATCTACGCCAGCAAGCTGGGGGATTTCCGGAACTGGAACAGCTTCGCAGGGCTCAGTACCGACAGCTACGCGGCGTCCCGCGGCTCTGACGGGGCGTTTACCGGCGCGGCGGCGTGTCTGGGCGGCGTCATCTTCTTCAAGGAGGACTGTATGGAGCGGGTATACCCCAGCGCCACCGGCGCGCATCAGATCGTGACGCTGCGCTGCCCGGGCGTGAAGAAGGGGTGCCACGGTGCGGCCGCCGTGGTGGACGGGACGCTGTTCTACCTGGGGCTGGGCGGTGTGTACGCCTTCGATGGCAGTATGCCCGGCTGCGTGTCCATGCCGCTGGGCAGTGTACGGTATCAGGACGGCGCGGCGGCGGGCTGGAACGGGCAGTACTGGCTGGCGGCCCGGGATGGCGGCGGGAAGCGGCACCTGCTGGTATACGATACGGCGCGGGGACTGTGGCACCGGCAGGACGACGCCGACATCATGGCGTTCACCGTGTGCGACGGGGCGCTGTACGGTCTGGCGAGGGACGGCAGGCTGCTGGACATGACCGGCGGCAGCGGACAGCAGGAGACGGCGCTGCGGTGGATGGCGGAGACGGGGGAGCTGGGACTCTCTCAGCCGGAGAACAAGTATCTGGCGCGGCTGGAGCTGCGGGTGCAGCCGGAGGATCGGGCGCGGCTGGAGGCCAGCGCCAGCTATGACGGCGGACGCAGCTGGGAGACGCTGGGACAGGTCATCGGCGGTGACGGACAGACCCGCGGGTATCTGCTGCACCTGCGGCCCAGACGATGCAGGCAGGTGCGGCTGCGGCTGCAGGGCACCGGCCGGTGCCGCGTGTTCAGCATGTCGGCGGTGTATGAGAAAGGAAGTGACGGCCCGTGAGCACCATCCCTATGCCCGCGTGCCCCGCAGGCAGCGTACAGCAGCAGGTGATGCAGCAGTACTCGTATCTGTTCCAGATGGCCCAGCAGCTGAATCTGGCGCTGGAGCGGCTGGAGCAGGGCACCGGCGCGTCCTCCGGCGGAAAGGGGACGGAGCAGCAGTACCGGAAGCTGCGGAGCCTCATCACCGGTGGGGAGGAGCGGCTGAAGCGGGCCATGGAGGAGCTGGCGGCGCAAGTGGAGACGGAATACGTGGCGGCGGACAGCTTTGATGGGCAGGCGGCGGCGCTCAGCGGCCGTCTGGAGGCGGAGCCGGAGGAGTTGGGAGCGTATTACGGCTTTGCCGCGGCGCTGAGGAACGGCCTGGCAGCGCTGGCGGACGCCTTCGACCGGTACAGGGAGAACGCGGCGGCCTGCGTTCAGACGGGCGTCGTAGGGTACGACGGGACCGCGCCGGTGTACGGCACGGCGGTGGGGTTCGGGCTGGCCTGCCGTGATGCAGACGGGGAGACGGAGGTGGAGCCTAACGGCTTCCGTGCCGTCTTTACCGGCGAGGAGCTGTCGCTGCGGCAGGACGCTCAGGAGGTAGCTCGTGTGGCGGACGGCAGACTGTACGTCAACGGTATGGCGGCGCTGGGCGGCGCGGATGTGGGCGGCTGGCGCATGGAGGACAACGGGGACGGATTGGCAATCCGCTGGATCGGAGGGTGAGAGATGAACGCGGCACAGAGGAGCAGCCGCACCGTGAGTATGGCGGGGTTCGAACTGACGGCGAGGGACGCTGTCATCGGGCAGAGCGGCACGCTGACGGTGGTAAAGCCGGGGAATGGGTACACATTCCGATTCTCCTACGCCTTCGGCGGGGCGTCCGGCACGCTGGAAAGCGGCGATGTCCGGCAGGTCAGCCATGCGGCGGGCAGGGCGGTGTACCGCTGGCGCGTGCCGGAGGAACTGGCGCAGCAGATCCCGGACGCCCTGCGGGGTACAGGGACCATGTCCATGGCGGTATACAGCGGCGCAGAGCAGGTGGGCAGTGTGCAGACGGCGTTTACCGCCTATGTGCCGCCGTCTATGGCACCCACGGCGTCGGTGCAGGTGTCGGCGGTCAGCGATAACACGGCGGTCAGCGGCTGGGGCGTGTGCGTGCAGGGACTCAGCCGCGTGCAGTACACGGTGACGGCGGCAGGGGCCGGCGGCGCATCGGTGCAGGCGTGCCGCTTTACCTGCGGAGGTCAGACCGTGGCGGGACTGTCAGGAAAGACAGCACCCATCGCTGCGGCAGGGACGCTGATCCCCTCCGCAGTGGTGACGGACAGCCGAGGCCGCTCGGTGACGGCGGAAAGCGAGGCGGTGATGGTGTATGCCTACCACCGGCCTACACTGGCGGCGGAGGTCATCCGGTGCAAGGCGGACGGTACGGCAGCGGAGGACGGCGCGTACCTGAAGGTGACGGGCACCGCGTCCTGCGCCTCCGTAGGGGGACGGAACACCGTGCAGATGCGTGTGCGCTGGCGTCCTGCGGGCGGCAGCTGGAGCGGCTATACCACACTGGTCAGCGGCGCGGAGACAGTGGTAGGCGGCGGCCTGGCGGCGGACGCGGCCTATGAGGCGGAGGTATCCGCCGTGGATACGGCGGGCGGCGTCCGGACGGTGCGGCAGTTGCTGCCGCCGGTATCGCCGGTGACGCTGCACCTGCACAGCGGCGGCAGGGGCGCGGCCTTCGGCAAGAGAAGCACCGGTGAAGCGCTGGAGTGCGCGTGGCCGGCGGTGTTTTACGGCAATGTGGAGGTGTCCGGCGGGCTGACCCTGGGCGGACAGGCGCTGGCGGACGCGCTGTGGCCCGTGGGCTGCGTGCGGCTGACGGCGGAGGATACGGAGCCCCAGCCGTCGCCGGAGGGGGCGGAATGGGAGCGCGTGGACTGCGGCATGGCGGGTATCTATGCCTGGCGCAGGATCACTTGAGGAGAAAGGACGGAACGATGGCATCGACATATACCATGGTGGGCTATGGCTCGCAGGGCGAGTCTGTGCGCCGCCTGCAAAGCGAGCTGAACAAGCAGGGCTATCAGCTGGACGAGGACGGTGTGTTCGGCGAAAAGACCCGCGCGGCGGTGCGGGACTATCAGAAAAAGAACTCCCTGAAGCGGGACGGCATCGCCGGTGACGAGACGTGGGGCAGCCTGATGAGCGCGTCGGCATCGGCGGCGGAGGAGCCGCAGGCATCCGTGCCTAAAGCCGCGCCTACGGCCAGAACGGCCAAGGCACTGGCAGAGCTGGAGGCCGGCTACAAGCCGTCGGACAGCGTAAAGGAGGCGCTGGCCCATCGCGACAGCGTGGCATCCCAGCGGCCCGGGGCCTATGAGTCCCTGTATGAGCAGCAGCTGGCGCAGCTGTATGAGGAGCTGACGGGGCGTGCGCCATTTTCCTACGATCCCGAGGCGGACGGCGGCTTTCAGCAGTATACGCAGCTGTACACTCAGCGGGGCCGCGCCGCCATGGAGGACACCATGGGTCAGGCGGCGGCGCTTACCGGCGGGTACGGCTCCAGCTATGCCCAGGGCGCGGGGCAGCAGGCGTACAGCCGGTACATGCAGGAGCTGATGGCCCTGCTGCCGGAGTTCGAGGATCGGGCACGGAGCGCCTATCAGCAGGAGGGGAACGACCTTCGCGCCCGCTACGACCTGCTGGATCAGCGGGAGCGGAACGCCTATGGCCGCTGGCAGGACGATGTGTCACTGTGGGAGAAGCGGCTGGCTCTGGCGCAGGAGGAGTATGACAACGCCAGCGCGGAGGATCGGAAGCTCTACGAGACCATGCTGGGCCACTACCGCAGCAAGGCCCAGCAGGAGCAGAAGCTGTCGGCCTCCGGCGCGGAGGTCAGCGATGGGCTGCCATACGGTGGCGCGTCCGGTCCTTCCGGCGCTTCCGGTTCTTCCGGCAGCGGCTCCGGCAGCAGCGGCGAGTCACTGAGCTCCGTGGCTGCCGCCAGTCTGCACCGCACAGTGGCCAGCTATCTGAGGCAGGGTAAGCTGGCGGAGGCCAAGGCCCTGCTGGCATCCTACAAGGACCGGATGACGCCCATGCAGAAGCGGCAGTTTACCCTGATGTTCCAAGGCTACGATGAGACAGCGTCGCTGTGAGCGATCGAATGGGTCTTGCATTTGCGGGCGGCATATGGTAAGATACCCCCAGCGTAGAGGTGCGGGGCAGCGGGCGCGCTGTCCCGCATTTCTTGCCATCAGGTGACAGGCATGCGTGCCCTTGTCAGCTGATGGTATCCGCACTGCTGAAAGGAGACCATCATGGGAAAGAAAGGGTATATTCTGTCGGGCGCAGCCCTGCTGGCGGCACTGACGCTGCTGGCCGGCTGCGGTAAGAACAACGGTACGGAAGATAAGAACAAGGATAAGCCGGACACCGACCCGGCGCAGGAGATCGTGCTGGTGCAGCCGGAGGCCGCCGACGTGCCGGTGGACTTCGAGACGGCGCAGAAGGCGTGGCCCGATGCCTACGCCTATATGAAGATCCCCAACGCCACGGGCTGCGCCATCCGCGAGGGCGGCTTCATCGCCCAGCATCCGGTGGATGACGGCTGGTATCTGTACCGCGACCTGGACGGCAACGACAACAAGGCCGGTACGCTGTATACCGAGGCTACCTACAACGATACGAAGCTGGACGATCCCGTCACCGTGGTCTACGGCCACAATATGGCCAACCGCACCATGTTCGGCGGCCTCCAGAGCTACGCCGAGACGCTGAAGTTTGACGACAAGGCGGTGGTGGAGGTCTATCAGAGCGGGCGGAAGATGACGTACCGCATTTTCGCGGGCATCCCTTACGACACCACCCACATCCTGTACTACCACGATTTCACCGATGAGCAGGTATTTACCGACTTCTTCGCGGCGCTGGACAAGGCGGCCACGGACAAGAGCTATTCCGGCAGCGACCATAAGAACGGCTTTGCACCCTCCGCCGGCAGCGTCAACGTCAACCGCGACGATCTGCCCAAGTGGGGCGACAAGGTGCTGGTCCTGTCCGTGTGCAAGAACGGCGATGACGCCCACCGCTATCTGGTGATGGCCAAGCTGGTGGAGGACTCCGCCGAGCCCCTGCGCATGACCCGCGAGGAGGCGGAAAAGGCCGGCCTGACCGACCGCATCATCGGCGTGGCGCCGGCGGAGGACGACGCCGCGGCGGATACGACGGGCAAGACCGACACCGCCAAGACGGATACGGCCAAAACGGATACCACGAAAACCGACACCTCCAAAAAGACGGATACCACGAAAAAGGACAACTGAGAAAAGCCCTCTCCCGCCAGGCGGGAGAGGGCTTTTGCGATCCTTTACAGCATTTCGGGGAGGGTGAACAGGTCCCAGGGCGCCGTGTCCGGCGGCGGGCAGGTGAAGGTCACGGGCTCGCCGGTCTGGGGGTGGACGAAGGTCAGGCGGCAGGACCACAGGGCGATGGGATACGGCGCGTCGGACGCACCGTACTTGCGGTCACCTGCCAGAGGCAGACCGCGGGAGGCGAACTGTACCCGTATCTGGTGGGTACGGCCGGTGTGGAGCCGGATGCGCACCAGCGTCATACCGTCGGAGCTGTCCACAGTGGCGAAGGACAGGCGGGCCTCCCGCGCGTTGGGGGAGGGGGTGTCCGCCACATAGGTCAGACGGCGCTGGGGATCACGGGCCAGCAGGTCCGTCAGGACGCCGGAGGGCTGGGACGGCGTGCCGCACAGAACGGCCAGATACTCCTTGGTAAAGCGGCGCTCCCGTATCTGCTGGGACAGCAGGGCCGCCGCCATACGGCTGCGGGCAAAGACCATGACGCCGGACACCTGGGCGTCCAGCCGGTGGACGGTGCGGATGCAGTCGGTGTGCAGCTGGGCGCGGAGCAGCTCCGGCATACCGCCGGGCTCATCGGTGGACAGTACGCCCACGGGCTTTACCGCCACCACGATGCGGTCGTCCTGATAGAGAATGTCCATGGTCGTCACCTCCTTACGGGGTGAGTGTAGCATAAATCGGGGCGGGATGCAAATTTCCCTTGACAAGATGGGTCTAATGGGTTAGACTATCGGTGAGAGGTCTAACTAAGTAGACCTATCGGAAGGAGGAGATGCGGGTGGAGACACCGAAGATCTTTGACAGCGAGCTGCGGTTCTGCGAGATCCTGTGGGAGCATCAGCCGGTGCGCAGCAGCGAGCTGGCGCACCTGTGCACGGAGAAGCTGGGGTGGAAGAAATCCACCACCTACACCGTCATCAAGCGCCTGACGGAGCGGGGCGTGGTGCAGACGGAGGACGCCGTGGTAACGGCGCTGGTGTCCCGCGACCAGGTGCAGCGGGCGGAGAGCCGCGCCTTTGTAGAGCGGAATTTCAGCGGCAGTCTGCCCGGCTTTCTCAACGCGTTCGTGGGCGGGCGCGGATTGTCGGCGGAGGAGGCAGACGAGCTGCGGCGGATGATCGCCGATCTTGAGGAGAAAAATCATGACTGATCTGTTTCTGAGAGTGGTGGAGCTTTCGTGGCAGGCCGGCGTGCTGGCGCTGGCGGTGATGCTGGCGCGGCTGGCGCTGCGCCGCGCGCCCAAGTGGGCGGTGTGCATGCTGTGGGCGCTGGTGGCGGTGCGGCTGATCGTGCCGGTCTCCTTGCAGAGCCGCGTCAGCTTGCAGGCGGAGCAGAACCCCGTGACGGCGGCGCTGGAGCAGCTGCCCCAGACACAGGAGACGGCGGACGCCATCCTGCCCAGCGGCGGGGAGGCACTGACACCCGTCCAGCCTGTGGGACCGGTCACGTCCGCGGAGCCGGTGCAGGCGGCCCGCCCCGTTATGACGGTGGAGGTGCTGACGGCGGTATGGCTGGCGGGCGCGGCATTCATGCTGGCGTACATGCTGGTCAGCTACCTGCGGCTTTACCGGCAGGTGCGGACGGCGGTGCGCGTGGAGGATAACGTCTGCCGCTGCGACCGGTGGGGCACTCCTTTCGTGCTGGGCATGCTCCGCCCCCGCATCTATATACCGGCGGGGCTGGACGAGGCGGACCTGTCTCAGGTGCTGGCCCACGAGCGGAGCCACATCCGACGGGGCGACCACGTGGTGAAGCCGCTGGCGTTCCTGCTGCTGACGGTACACTGGTTCAATCCGGTGCTGTGGGCGGCGTATGTCCTGCTGGGCCGCGACATGGAGAACGCCTGCGATGAGCGGGTACTGCGGACGCTGGACGGCGCGGGACGGGCGGCCTACTCCCGTGCGCTGGTGGCCTGCGCCGTGCGGCAGCGTCCGGCGGCGGTGTGCCCCCTGGCCTTCGGCGAGACGGCGGTGAAGGAGCGTGTGAAGAACGCCATGAGCTATCGGAAACCGGCGCTGTGGGCGGCGGTGCTGCTGCTGATCGCGGCGGCGGTCATCGGTGTGTGCTTTCTGACCAGTCCCCAGCGGCAGCAGCCTGCCGCCGACGGCGACTGGGACGCGGAGACGCTGTACGCTCTGCGGACGCCCTACGTGGGCGACAGCAGCGCTGTGGGCGGCATCATCAGCGCCATCGGGCTGGATCAGCTGGGCGCGGGTATCTGGGATGATTTTTCCATCCGGCTCAGCACGGAGCAGGAGCCCTACGGCCTGACGCTGTGCTACGGCACCAGCTACGAGAACGTGGTGGGGGCCGGCGAAGGGATCACGCTGCGAATGGAGGCCGGCGGTTATCTGGCCATGGCCCTTGTGGATAATCTGGACTGGGTGGCGTGGCAGATGGACGGCGTGGAGTCCGGCCGCGTCACCAACGACGGCACCTACGACATCGCCGCGGCGCGGCAGAGCGTGGACGGCCTGCGGCAGCTTATCGCGGCGCTGGAGACCGGACTGGACAGCGGCTCTGTGGGCGGCGGGCGGCAGATGTACTTCGGTCCCGCGTCCATGACCCGCGACGACGGCGTGAAGGCCGAGCTGGTGAACGTGACATATCAGAATGACTGGCTCAACGGCGAGATGCGGGTCACGCTGCCCGCTGCGGCGTCGGCCCGGTACGCAGGGGAGGGCGGCACCGCATCGCTGCTCAACGACTTTACACTGTATGCCCAGACGGACGACGGCCCCAAAGACGCCGTGGCAGAGGATGTCCGCATCGAGAAGAACGGGGAGGATACCGTCCTGTGCCAGCCCTTCTCTCTGGGTATCCAGATCCCCACGGCTCAGGGCTTCACCGTGCGATTCTGGGCCGGGGAGCTGGGCCCCCTGCTGGCGGAGGTCGCCGCGGAGGGCGCCGCGGCGTCGGAGATCACGCCGTGGCCCTCGGAGGGCGAGAACGACCCCGTCAGCATCGACCCGGCGGATTACGGCATCGTGTATGATACGGAGCACATGCCGGACTGGGAGACGTGCCCCCTCAGCTACCTGTGCGCCTATTATCTGGGCGCGGACGGCGCGTATGCCCAGGGCGCTATGGACACGCTGGCCCAGCGGTACCGGCAGGCGCCCAACACGGTGCAGAACTATCTGAACACGCTGGCGGCCAAGTATGCCGGCGTGGACCGGCAGCTCCTGTCTCAGATCCGGCTGGCCGCCGAGAGCCTCTACGGCGCGGAGAACGGTACTTCCGCCGATCCGCTGGTGGGGCTGTTGTATAACGAGTCCTTCGACTATTCCGACGGTGTGGGCAACAGCGGGCACTACACCTACCGCGTGCCCCAGCTGCTGGCGGACACGGCGGATGCCCGCGCCATCAACGCGGCCATCGCCGACGAGTACGGCCCCATCGTGGAGGAGACGTTGGATGACCGCGCCTCCGGCGTCAGCCTGTCCTGCCTGTACGTGATGTGGGAGAGCTATCGCTGCGGCGACATTTTGTCACTGGTGGTATCCTGCGGCTGGAGCTTCGACAGCAACCAGTACAGCGTGTACCTCTACGATACGGCCAGAGGCGTCCGGCTCACCACATCGGAGCTGCTGACGGCGCAGGGCGTGGACGAGACGGCGTTTTTGAATGCGGTGCGGCAGGCCGCCGCCGATACGTTCGATGCGCTGTACGGACAGACTGGCGATGCCGCGGCGGAGCGCCGGACGTGGACGCTGTCCGATGCCAATATCAATAGGGACGTACCGGCTTACGCGGACGCCGCAGGACATCTCTACGCGGTGCTGCCCATCGGCTCGCCCGCCGGTGCGGATGCCTATGAGCAGGTGCTGGCGCTGGATGTGGGCGCATGATAGACAGAAAAACGGGGGAGGGCCCGCGGCAACGCCGCGGGTCCCTTTTTGTCCCTTTTAGAGAGATTTTTGGAACAATACCGGATTTTTTTCGGAAGATATCTTTTAAAAACGGGCATAGGATGGTACCATAGTACGCAGCTGAAAGACACCAAAGTAGTTTTTCCATGAAGAAAAGTATCCTGCGGGAATATGCCCGCCTGATCGCCCGCAGCGGCGTCAATATCCAGCCGGGTCAGGAGGTGTTCATCACCGCCGAGCTGGATCAGCCGGAGTTCGTGAAGATGCTGGTGGAGGAGTGCTACAGGTGCAAGGCCAGCAAGGTAGTGGTGGACTGGAGCTACCAGCCCCTGCAGAAGCTGCACTTCCGCTACCGCACGCTGACCAGCCTGTCCAAGCTGGACAACTACGAGGAGGCCCGCTGGCAGCACTATGTGGACACCATCCCCTGCCGCATCTACCTGCTCAGCGAGGACCCGGACGGTCTCAACGGCATCAATCAGGAGAAGATGGCCAAGAGCCAGCAGCGCAAATACCCCATCATCAAGAAGTACCGCGACCAGATCGAGAACAAGTACCAGTGGTGCATCGCCGCCGTACCCGGCGAGGCGTGGGCCAAGAAGCTGTTCCCCAACCTGCGGAAGTCTCAGGCGGTGGAGAAGCTGTGGGAGGCCATCCTGTCCACCAGCCGCGCTCTGGAGGGCGACCCCGTGGCCAACTGGGACGCCCACAACAAGGATATGCACGACCGCTGCGCCTACCTCAACGGCCTGCACATCCGGGAGCTGCGCTACAAGAGCGCCAACGGCACCGATTTTCAGGTGGGTATGATCCCCGAGGCCCAATTCTGCGGCGGCTGCGAAAAGAGCCTGCAGGGCATCGTCTTTAATCCCAACATCCCCACGGAGGAGGGCTTCATCTCCCCCATGCGCGGCAAGGCGGAGGGCATCGTCTACGCCACCAAGCCCCTGAGCTATCAGGGCCAGCTCATCGACGGCTTCTGGATCCGGTTCCACGAGGGCAAGGCCGTGGAGTGGCACGCGGAGAAGAACAACGACCTGCTGACCAAGCTCATCACCATGGACGAGGGCAGCGCCTATCTGGGCGAGTGCGCGCTGGTGCCCTACG
>ENA-UOJO01004247-UOJO01004247.1-human-gut-metagenome-genome-assembly--contig:-P57-NODE-4247-length-12536-cov-23.347488_pt1 | contig 12536 bp, 7 predicted proteins | sample MGYA00242351_ERZ723898 | MGnify/ENA metagenome assembly ERZ723898 | reverse complement strand
AAAAATAAGAGTAACAAGGGATTTCCCTTTGTTACTCTTATTGATAGCATTTTCAGTTTCCCCGGGCGCGGAATTTATAGTAGCTTTTTTTCCTCATATCGAATATAATAGGAGCAAGACGCAGAACCAGAAAGGAGGATCATGGCTTTCGCCATCACAAGCGCCATGCGCCTGCCGGACTCCGGCAGGACAACGAGGAGGAACGTGATCGAGGATTCGGCGGATGCGTTCCCGTGCAGTCTCTGTGCGCGTAACGAAGTCAGAAATATGCGGGCGACCGCAAAACAAAGGGGCTTTGAACAGAGGATCAGGCAAATTTCTGCGCGTTTGTCCTGTAGCTGATTTTACAGGAGGAACAATTTCATATGTGTGGTATCGTAGGATACGTAGGAACCCAACAGGCTGCGCCCATCCTGCTGGAGGGTCTGTCGCGCCTGGAATACCGGGGCTATGACTCCGCAGGCGTCTGCGTGGAGCAAAACGGCGTTCTGAAGGTCGAAAAGGCCAAGGGACGGCTCCAGAATCTGATCGCAAAGACGGAAAACGGCGCGCTTCTGCCCGGCACGCTTGGCATCGGCCATACCCGCTGGGCCACCCACGGTGAGCCGAACGACACAAATTCCCACCCGCACGTCTCGCAGAACGGAAAAATCGCCGTCGTGCACAACGGCATCATCGAGAATTATCTGGAACTGCGCGAATTTCTGCAGCAGAAGGGCGTCCAATTCGCCTCACAGACCGACACGGAGGTCGTCGCGCAGCTGATGGAATACTGCATGGGCCTGCCGGAGGTCGAGACAGTCTCAGACGCTTTGTACATGGTCCTGCACCGGATCGAGGGCGCGTATGCGCTCGGCATCCTCTGCTCGGACGATCCCGACCACGTTTATGCCGCGCGCAAGGACGCGCCGCTGCTCATCGGCTTCGGCGAGGGCGAGAACTTTATTGCCTCCGACGTGACGGCGCTCGTCAAGTACACGCGCGACGTCGTGTACATGGACGACGGAGAGGTCGCCGTACTGGGCCGCGACGGCGTGCAGGTCTATAATGCGATGGAGCTGCCCATCGAAAAGGAGCACCATCATATCGACTGGGAGATCTCCGCCGCGGAAAAGGGCGGCTATGAGCATTTCATGCTCAAGGAGATCATGGAGGAGCCGGAGGCCCTGCGCCGGGCGATCCTGCCCCGCATCAAAGACGGCGCGGTCGTCTTCGACGGATTGATGCTCGACAGCAGCCGCTACGACTGCATCAAGATCATCGCCTGCGGCTCGTCGTATCATGTGGGCATGGTCGGCAAGTATAACCTCGAAAAGCTGACGCGGATGCCGGTCGAGGTCATTCTGGCCTCTGAGTTCCGCTATTGCAGCCCGATCGTAAACGAACGGACGCTTGCCATTATTATCAGCCAGTCCGGCGAGACGCTCGACACCATGGCCGCGCTGCGCGAGGCAAAGAGCCTCGGCGCGAGGATTTTGTCCATCGTCAACGTCGTCGGCAGCTCCATCGCCCGCGAATCGGACGACGTGCTCTACACCTGGGCCGGGCCGGAGATCGCCGTCGCGACGACCAAGGCGTATTCCACGCAGATGGCCGTTCTGGATCTGCTGGCCGTCTATCTCGCCGCACAGCGCAATACGATCAGCGCCGAAGAGGCGAACCGCCTGACCGCAGCCATCGCCGCGCTGCCCGCGCAGGTCGAACAGATCCTGTCCAGCCGCGAGCAGATCCAGTATTATGCCTCGCAGTATTTCAATCACGATTCCGTGTTCTTCATCGGCCGGAACCTGGACTATGCGCTCGGCATGGAGGGGTCCCTGAAGCTCAAGGAGATCTCCTATATCCACTCCGAGGCCTACGCCTCTGGAGAACTCAAGCACGGAACGATCTCGCTCATCGAGCCCGGCACGCTCGTGATTGCGCTGGGTACCTATGGCCCGTTGTTTGACAAGGCCATGAGCAACGTCATCGAGGTCAAGGCAAGGGGCGCAAGCGTTCTCGCACTCACGACGGAAAATCGCCGGGAAGACCTCGCCAGCCGCGTCGATGGCATCCTGACCATCCCGGAAACGGAGCTGCCGCTGCTGCCGCTGCTGGGCGTCGTGCCGCTGCAGCTGTTCGCGTACTACGTCGCGCTGCAGCGCGGCTGCGACATCGATAAGCCCCGCAACCTCGCAAAGAGCGTCACAGTTGAATAATTCCCGCCAGCGCCCGCCGGATTCCCGGCGGGCGTCTTTTACGGAAGCACCAGATTTCGCCTGCCGGGCAGAATACGGTTTTCGTTGCGGATGCTGTCGGAATGTGGTATGATGAAAAAAACAGAAAAAGGAGTTTTTCTATGACCGCACTGCATGGATTTGAACAGACGCGGCAGCGCCGCATTGATGAGCTGGACGCTGTCCTGCATGAATATACCCACGCCGCCTCCGGTGCGCGGCTCTGCTGGCTCGAGCGGGAGGACGAAAACAAGTCCTTCTGCGCCGCCTTCCGGACGCTTCCGTATGACGACACGGGCGTTTTTCACATTCTGGAGCATTCCGTTCTGTGCGGCTCGAAGCAGTTCCCGGTCAAGGAGCCGTTTGTCGAGCTGATGAAGGGCTCCTTGAACACGTTCCTGAACGCGCTGACGTTCCCGGACAAAACCTGCTATCCCGTCGCAAGCCGCAACAGCCGCGATTTTCTCAACCTGATGCGCGTGTATCTCGACGCCGTGTTCTTCCCCAGCATCCACGAAAAGCCGGAGATCTTCCAGCAGGAGGGCTGGCATTATGAGCTGCACGACGGCGTTCTGACGCGCTCCGGCGTTGTGCTCAACGAGATGAAGGGTGCGTTTGCCGACGCGGACGAGCTGCTGATAAACGCCATGTCCCGTGCGCTGTTCCCGGACTCGCCCTACCGCTTCGTCTCCGGCGGCGACCCGGAGGCCATCCCGAGTCTCACCTATGAGGCCTTTACCGCCGCGCATAAGCGGTTCTATCATCCGGCCAACTCCTATCTGCTGCTCGACGGCAGCATCGATCAGGACGAGAGCTTCGCTCTGCTGGACGGCTATCTGTCACAGTTCGCAGCCATCGACCCGGACACGCAGATCCATGCCCAGCCGCCCGTCCGGGCGGAGCGCCGGACGATCGACTATCCGCTTCCCGCCGGAGAACCGATGCAGCAGCGCTGGAAGCTCGGCTGCGGCTACGTGATCGGGACGTATCAGGATGCGCAGACGCTCTTTGCTGCGCAGGTGCTGTCGGACGTACTCTGCGGCAGCAACCACGCGCCGCTGTGCCGCGCGATTCTGGAACAGGGCCTTGCCGAGGACGTGGTGCTCAGCTGCGGCGAGCAGTGTATGCAGCCGAATCTTCTGCTGCGTGTGCAGAACTTCCGCGAGGCCGACCTGCCCGCCATTCAGGCGACGATCCGCGATACGCTGACCGCGCTCTGCGAAAACGGCCTTGACCGTGAGCAGATCGAGGCCTCGCTTGCGAGCTTCGAATTCAAGCTCCGCGAACGCGATTACGGCACGATGCCGCGCGGCCTGATTTTTGAGCTTGAGATCCTGTCCAGCTGGCTGTATGGCGGCGACCCCGCCGCCCGCCTGTGCTTCAGCGAGGTGTTCGACGATCTGCGCGCCGCCATCGGCACAGGATATTATGAGACGCTTCTGCGCCGCCTGCTGCTGGAAAATCCGCATACCGCCGAAATCCTCCTGCGCCCGTCGCAGACCTGCGGCCAGGAACGGCAGGAGCGCGAACGCGAGGCGCTGCAAAATACGCTTGAAACGCTGGACGAGGCGCAGCGCAGCCGAATTGTTGATGGGCAGGAGCGGCTTGCCGCGCTCCAGCAGGAGCCGGATAGCCCGGAAGCGCTGGCTGCGATCCCGCACGTGCAGCTTTCTGACCTGCCGCGCGACCCGGCCCCCATCCCGACGGAGACGGAGGCCGATGGCCGCCTTATCCTCCATGCCGTGCAGACCGACGGCATTGTGTATCCGACGGCCTATTTCGAGGCCGATGATCTGACGGAGGCGCAGCTTCCGTATATGACCGTTCTGGGGGCAGCGCTGGGACAGCTCCCGGCGGGCGGCATGGACGCGCAGGAGCTTCAGAAGCAGCTGCGTCTGAAGCTCGGCAGTCTCACCGCGGCACTGTCGCCCTACAGCCAGTATCATGACCCGCAGAGCTACCGGCTCTATGCCGCCGTTTCGTTCAGCGCGCTGGAGGCCAGGCTCCCGGAGGCTGTGCGGCTGACGGCGCAGATCCTGACGCAGACGGATTTTTCTGACAAGACGAAGCTTCTGGAGCTGATCCGGCAGCAGCGCGACGGCCTGCAGCAGCAGATCGTCAACTCCGGCTCAAGCGCCGCGATGCTCCGCGCCTCCGCCGCCCTGAACGCGGCCAGTGCCTGCGCCGAGCGCTGCGCGGGCGTCAGCTACTATCGCTGGCTGCGGGAGCTGGAGCAGAATTTCGACGCAAGGGCGGACGAACTGATCGAAACGCTGCGCGCGCTCTGTGAAAAGCTGTTTGTGACCGCGCGGATGCGCCTGTCCATCACCGGCGGCAGACAAAACGCCGAACCGGTACTGACCGGCCTGCGCGAAGCGCTTCCGACCGGCGCTGTACCCGGCGCACCGTGTCAGGCGCAGCTGCTGCCGATCCGTAAAGAGGGCATCGTGATCCCATCCGAGGTTTCGTTCACCGCTGTCTGCGGCAATGTCCACGCGTATTCCGGCGATCTGCGCATCGCCTGCCGTGCCGCCTCGCTCGGCCATTACTGGAACGAGATCCGCGTGCAGGGTGGCGCCTACGGCACGGGCCTGCTCGTGCGCGAAACGGGGCTTGTCTCCGCCTACACCTACCGTGACCCGGATTGCCGCCGTTCGCGCGGCGCGATCGGCCGAACGGCCGCATATCTCGAAGCCGCAGCCGCCTCCGGCGAGGCGCAGGACGTCAACATCATCGGCGCTATCAGCGATGCCGAGCCGCTGCTCTCGCCGCGCCTGCAGGGCGCTGTCGCGGACGCATGGCTCCTGAAGGACATGACCATGGACGACCGCCGCCGTATGCGTCATGAGCTGCTGGACGCAGGCCCCGCGTCTCTGGCCGCCTGCGCAGGCCAAATCGGCAGCGCGCTGGATAGCGGCGTCGTCTGCGCCCTCGGCCCCCGGCCCCAGCTCGAAGCCTGCGGCGATCTGGAGCTGCAGGAGCTTTGAGAAAAAAATAAAAAAGGACTTGCATTTTGTCCCCGACTGTGCTACTATAATGTGGCGCTGAGGAAGCGCGGTACGCGCCGGTAGCTCAGTTGGATAGAGTGACTGGCTACGAACCAGTAGGTCGGGGGTTCGAGTCCCTTCCGGCGTACCAGAAAAGCAGTTGATTTCATTTTGGAATCAACTGCTTTTCTTTTTTGTGCTGCACTACCGCAGGAGCACAAAACGGCTCCCCTTATATGAAAGGGGAGCCGTTGGTGCATCCGTTTATCTGCTCGTTCAGACCATCCGATTGGACGGCAAAAACCGGATCAGCTCTTAACGGTGAACTTTGCGGAATCGAGCAGCTGGTTGCCGATGTAGATGGACAGGGTATAATCGCCGTCGGTCTGCGGGGTGCGCGGGAAGTAGCCGACGAACATATTCTTTTCCCACATATCCTTCCAGACCAGCACGGAGCTGGACGAATCGACGATCTTCCCGTCCGCGTCGCGGACGACAAGGTTGACCATGACCGTTCCGTCGGAGGAAGCGTCCAGATTGCTGCCCGCGTCCACGTCGAACGCGACCAGCTCACCCTTGGAGAATGTCGAGCGGCGCGTGACCAGATCGACATAGCGGAACGTCTCCTTATTCGGCTTGAGGAACAGGCCGGTGTAGGGGTCCTTGACGCCGTTGGCTGTGTAGGGATTATCCACATTGGCGGTCGTGAAGGTCAGCTCAGTTGTGCCGTCGAGCAGATCGCCGTTCTTCAGTGCCAGCGTGACCTTGTACGTCGCGCCGGGGTACATATTGTTGGCGGGGATGACGCAGGAATCCGTATCCGTTTCCAGCGTCTGCGGCTCGGCGTTTTCCACATCCTGAAGCGTGTAGGTCACGACCCAACCGGATTCGGCGGGTTCTGTCTCGCAGACCCAGCTGAGGTTGACGTTGATCGTCCGGCCCGTCTCGTCCGTCTCATCGGAGGACTTGAAGTCCTTGATGTTCGTGACGGTCGGCGTGGCGTTCATCGTGTACCGGGAGAGCATCGTCGGCGCGGAGATCTCGATCTCGTATTCCGTGCCGGAGACGAGGTTTTCAAACGTCACGTTCGGGACGGTGACCTCCTTCGTTTCCTCGAAGCCGGCCTTGTCCGTGATGGTGACGACCCACTTTTCAGGCGCGTCGCCCTCATACTGCCACGTAAGCAGAGCGGAGGAGCTGGACGTCACGATGGATACGCTGTCGGGCACCAGATCCACGGTCGGCACCGTCGAAAGCGTCGCGGCGGTCGCGCCGGTCAGCAGGGTATTTTCGGGGGGAAGCAGCGTAAAGGTGTATTCCGATCCGGACTGCAGATCGCTGATCACGACCGAATGGCCGGAGAAGGTGACAGTCTTGGCCTCGGCGCCCTCCGCCGCATACGAAAGCGTCCAGCTGTCGAAGTCGGGGCCGTCCTGAAGGATGAAGTTCAGCTCGGCCTGCGTGATGGAGATCGGCGTCGCCGTGAAGCTCAGGATCTTCGTTTCGGCGTAGGTCGAGGCGGTGGCGGAATAGGAGCCCGTCATCTTCTTGCCTTCCAGCGGGACGGCCTCGATCGTATACTGCGTGCCCGGCACGAGCGAATCAAACGTCATGGCTTCGCCCGCCGTAAAGGCCTTCCGGCTCTGGTTGCCGTAGGCGTCGGAGCAGGTAACGTCAAATGCGCCGCTGTCCTCGCCGGATTCGACCTGAACGGTCAGATAATCCGTGCCGATGTCCGTCACGGAGACGGAGTTGACGTGCGTGACAGACGGGACGATCACAAAGAACCATACTGCCGCCGCAATCGCAGCCAGTGCGGCCACGCCAATGAAGACCGGCAGAATCCATTTTGGCGCGGACGCCTTTTTCTTCCGCCGCTGTCCGCGCGGGGGCAGATTGATCTTCAGCTCGTCCACCTCAGCGTCTTCGCTGGAGGAGCTGTTGTCCGCATCGTCCTCGGACGCATCCTGCGAATTTTCATCCAGATCAAGGGTGTTCTGGCCCGCCTCGCCGCGATGGACCTCGTCGATGATGGCGTTGAGCATGGCCGTGTCCGGTGAAAAGCTCTCCTTGAAATCGTCCGCCATCTGCTCGGTGTCGGCAAACTGGACCGGCTCGACCTCTTCTTCGGCGGAGGGGTCGATCTGCTCCGGCTCGCCCTCGATGGGCGGGACGATCAGCGCGTCGGACGCCTCGTTGCGCTTGCCGTATTCCAGCAGCGCCTCCTGCAGCTCCTGCGGGGTCTGATAGCGGTCCTCAGGCTTGAATGCGCAGGCCTTCAGCAGAATGTCCGCCATTTCATAATCTGCGTACATGGGAGCCGGCAGCTGCTGGCCGGTCACGCGCAGCTTGTCTGCCGCGCGGGCAGACGTTTTTTCGTCCTCGAACGGGCCGTGGTTGCCGTTGTAGATGCGGTAGAGGATCATGCCGACAGAGTAGATATCGGTCGTCGGCTCGATCGTCCCAAGCAGGCTGAACAGCTCCGGCGCAGAGAAGGAGCTGAGCATATTTTCCGGCATCGAGCAGTATTTCAGCTCGTCGATCTTCGCGATGCCGAGGTCGCCCAGCAGATAGTGCCCCGAACTGCTTAAGTACACGTTCGACGGCTTGACGTTGCGGTGGATCAGTCCGGCCTCGCGCAGACTGCACAGCGCGCTGCACAGATCCAGACCCAGATTGACCGCGCCCGACTGCGTCATGGGCGTTTCGGCAAGCACCTCGGAGAGCGTCTGGCGGTATTCGGCCAGCAGATAAATTTCAAAGCCGACGCCGTCCTCCTTCGGCTCGATCTGATAGCTGCGGTAGCAGCCGATGTTCGGACTGGCGGAAAGCTTCTCAAGCGTTTCAAGCTCCGCCTGATAATCGGCGGCGACCTGCTTGTAATAATTCTGCGCGTCCTCGACCGTGGCCGCCGCTCCGGTGAACATCAGCGCGTCGACCTGCTTCTGCGATTCCGGGATGCAGATGTGCTTCAGATAATAGGACTGATTGCTTTTTGTGCTTTTGACAATATAGACAGACGTACCGCCGCGCACGCTGACGCATTTGACGAGCTCCATGTTCGTCAGCAGCGGCGATATCATGTTCAGTTCTGGCAATTCGTTCGCCTCCTTTACAAACACATCTTTATTCTATGTCATTTTCATAAAAAATGCAATACAATATCTTGCCCCATCCACTTGGAATCTGTAACAATCTGTGATATACTGTCTCCTGTGTCTGAATAAACGCATCGCTCCGCCGCACAGAAGGCCGGAGCACAATAGTTGGAGGCCCATTTATGGAATTGAAAACCTGTGAATACTGCGGCACGGCATACGATGCGCGCCTGCGCCAGTGTCCGCTGTGCGGACGCACCGCGGCAGGCCCCGCGGCTCCCGCAGAGCCGGAGCGCACGTCCCCCGTGCCGGAAAAGTCCGCGCAGAGCGCCCCTGCGGAGCGTCCCGCGCCGGGCAGACGTCTGCGGCAGGATGCAGGCGCGCCGAAGGCGGCCAGAGGCTACGCGGGCAAGCGCCTGCGCACCGCGTCCGCGCCCCAGCCGTCCGACGCGCAGAGCGCACCCAGCGAAGCCGGCTACGCCATCCCCAAGTGGATGATGACCGTTCTGTGCGTGATCCTCGGCGCTGCGGTGCTGGGCGGCGCACTGCTGGCGTTCAGCCGTCTCGGCTGGTCGCCGCTGTACCGCGAAACGACGGTCGAAGCGCCCGTGCAGGCCGCTGAACCTGCACAGCAGGAGCCGGAGCAAACGACAGTCCAGCCGCCCGCCGAGCCGGCGCAGCCGGACGAGAACCGCTACATGAACGAGGAGGACCAGAAGCACGACCAGACGCCCGAACCCGAGCAGAATGAGTCCAGCGTAAGCTGCACCAGCCTGACGCTTTCCGCCCCGACTGTGACCTTTGAGGAAGCGGGCCGCTTCTTTAACATCACCTTCACGCGCACCCCGGATGACTGCACAGAGCCCGTTGCGTTCTCGTCCAGCGACGAGACGGTCGCGACCGTCTCCGAGCAGGGCAAGATCATCGCCGTGAACGCAGGCTCCGCCGTTATCACTGCCCAGTGCGGTGAACAGACGGCCCAATGTCTCGTGACCTGCGACTTTGCCTATGTCGGAACCGGAGCGGCGGAGGGCGACCCGGCAGAGCTGGCACTGAACAAGGATGATCTGACGTTCATGAACGCGGGCGAGCAGTACACCCTTTCCGTGACCGGCGCGCCGGACGGCGCAAAGATCACGTGGCAGAGCAGTGATGAATCCATCGTCACCGTCTCCGAAAACGGCGTCCTGACCGCAAAGGGCAAGGGTACGGCGACGGTAAAAGCCGCCGTCGACGACAGTGAGCTGACCTGTATCGTCCGCTGCAATTTTGAGGACAGGAGCGGCGAAGGCGAGTGCACCATCAGCAACAGCGACGTCACCATGGGCGTCAAGGGCGAGACGTTCCAGATCTCCCTGCGCGACGCAGACGGCAATAAGATTACCGGCCTTCTGTGGGTGTCGAGCGACCTTTCCGTCTGCTCGGTCGACGGCACCGGCGTGGTCAAGGCCGAGGGCAATGGCACAGCCTATGTCTCCACGACCTACAACGGCGTCACCTACCAGTGCATCGTGCGCTGCAACATCAAATAAATAATTATGCACAAAACAGCCGGACGCGGGAATTCCCCGCGTCCGGCTGTTTGAATCAGGAGAACCCAAGGCTCCCCTTATCGTGCGGGGCACGACAAGGGGAGCCTTCAGTGAACCATCGACTGAACTCAGGCTCGCTTCAGATCGTCTCAACCTTGATCAGATTCGTATTGCCCGACGTGCCGGTGGTGTTGCCGCCAGTCATGACGACGTTGTCGCCCGGCTGCAGGTGCATGGCCTTCTTTGCCGCGCGCAGCGCGTTATAGAACAGCACGTCCGTCGATGTAAACGTTTCCTCGCACAGAACCGGCTGCACGCCCCACGAGAGTGCCAGACGGTACCACACACGCTCGTTTGTCGCCATGCCGATGATGTCCACTGGCACGCGGAAGCGCGAGACCATCCGCACCGTCGCGCCGGAAAGCGAGCTGACGACGATGGCCTTCGCGTGGATGTCGCAGGCCATGCAGCACGTCGCGTGCGAGATCGCGTCGACCATGTTCTTGATCTGGAACGCCTCGGCGCGGAACAGCGGCTCATAGTCGATATGCTTTTCCGTTTCCTCCACGATCTCGGCCATGGTCTGCACGGTTCTGACCGGATATTTGCCCGCCGCCGACTCACCGGAGAGCATGACGGCGCTCGTGCCGTCATAGACCGCGTTGGCAACGTCGGAAATTTCCGCCCGCGTCGGGCGCGGATTGTGGATCATGGATTCGAGCATTTCCGTGGCCGTAATGACGCGCTTGCCGAGCAGACGGCACTTGGTAATGAGATACTTCTGGATCGCAGGCAGCTCCGCAAACGGAACCTCCACGCCCAGATCGCCCCGGCCGATCATAATGCCGGAGCACGCCTGACAGATCTCTTCCACGTTGTCAATGCCGGTCTGGTTCTCGATCTTGGCGATGATCTCTACGTCCCTGCCGCCATGCTCATCCAGAAACCGCCGCACGTCCAGCACGTCCTGCTTCCGTGAGACAAACGACGCCGCGACAAAATCAATGCCGTTCTGAATACCGAACAGCAGATCATCCTTGTCCTGCTCGCTCAGATAGACCTGTTCGAGCACTTTATGCGGGAACGACATGCTCTTGCAGTCCGAAAGCTCGCCGCCCGTCACGACGCGGCAGTGAATTTCTGTCCCCTCGATGTTCTCTACCTCAAAAATGACCAGCCCGTTGTTGACCAGCACCGTATCGCCCACGGAAAGATCGTTTGCCAGTCCTGCATAGCTGACGGAAACGATCGTCTCGTCGCCGTCGACCTGACGCGTCGTGAAGGTGAACGGATCGCCGTCCTTCAGCGTGATCTTCTTATTTTTGAACGTGCGGATGCGGTATTCCGGCCCCTTGGTGTCGAGCATGATGGCGATGGGCAGCTCCAGCTCGCGCCGCACCTTGCGGATCATATCAAATTTCTGCTGGTGCTCCTCATGCGTTCCGTGCGAAAAGTTCAGGCGCGCGACATTGAGTCCCGCCCGGCACATTTCCGCAAATACCTCCTCCGAGCTGCTGGCCGGGCCGATGGTACAGACGATCTTCGTTTTTCTCATATGAAATTCCCCCTATAAAACAGGACGGCAGAACCATGGTCATGGTTCTGCCGAAAGCTATACACGCTCCGATGCGAATAGAACGCCTCCCGGCGCCTATGACAGACTCCACCGCTCGCACCGACCGCATTTTAGCACAGCACATTGCCGCTGTCAATTCACAAGAATTACTGATTATGGGATTTCTCACGCTTCCTGCGCCGTTCAATTTGACGGTGCAGCAGGCTCAGCGCGTCGGAAAGGGAGCCGATTGCGTCCATTAACCCCGAGGAAACGGCCTCTTCGCCGTATAATACCGTACCGACGTCCGTTGCGATCTCATCTGTCGCCATCATATAGCGCAGGAAGTCCTCGCGGGAGATATGCGAATTCTTTGTCACGAAATTTACGATCTGCTCCTGGATCTGATTGAAATACTGATACGTCTGCGGCGCGCCGACTACAAGCCCCGTCATGCGCACCGGATGGACGGTCATGCTGGCCGTCGGGACGATGAGGCTTTTCTTGGCCGACACCGCCAGCGGAATGCCGATGGAATGCCCGCCGCCCAGCACCAGAGAGACGGTGGGTTTTTTCATCCCCGCGATCAGCTCCGCAATGGCAAGCCCCGCCTCGATATCCCCGCCGACTGTGTTGAGAAGCAGCAGCAGCCCGTCAATTTCCTCGCTTTCCTCCACGGCTGCGAGCAGGGGAATGACGTGCTCATATTTTGTCGTCTTGATGTTCTCCGGCAGCGCCTGATGGCCCTCGATCTGTCCAATGATCGTCAGCGTGTAGATCGTCCCCCGCGCCGTTTTCGTCGTCGACGCACCCAGATCGATGAGTTCCTGCCGCGCCTGTTCTTCCTTCTTTGCTTCACCCATATTTGTATGCTCCTGTCTGTGTAAGATTAGCTATCCCGTAGGGGCCGACGACTCTGTCGGCCCGAGCAGCAGGCAGAGATTTTTCGGAAATTCAGGGCGAATCCGCAAGCGCTTGCTTTTTTCACTGTAGGGGCCGATGCCCACATCGGCCCGCTGGGAAGTTGCGAATTCGCCGAAGATTACCGTAAAAATGGTGTATTCTTCCGGGCCGATGTAGGCATCGGCCCCTACAGATGATCTTTGAGAGATACAGATAGTTTAAACGCATTTTCACAAATCATGCGC
>ENA-UOJO01004246-UOJO01004246.1-human-gut-metagenome-genome-assembly--contig:-P57-NODE-4246-length-12539-cov-4.374880_pt1 | contig 12539 bp, 11 predicted proteins | sample MGYA00242351_ERZ723898 | MGnify/ENA metagenome assembly ERZ723898 | reverse complement strand
AATTACGTCTATGTAATTAGATTAAATATTTTTTTGTTTTTAAGACACCTTTTGTTTATTGTGTAAAAAAATGAAAGAAAAGTTATTTCTTTTTTTAAAAATAACTCAAAAAATTATATGTTTTACTATTTTATTACTAACATTCAATTTTATTTTACATTTTGCTATTTATTATTACAACTTTATGGTATAATTTATTTTGATATATATTAAAAAAATAAGAAATATAAGGAAGTAAAAAGGAAGATATCTATGGAAATTTTGACTTTAGGGGAGAAAATTAAAAGAAAAAGAAAAAAACTTAATATGACATTAAAAGATTTAGCAAAAGAAAGAATAACACCAGGACAAATAAGTTTAGTTGAATCAGGAAGATCAAATCCATCTATGGATCTTTTAGAGTATTTAGCTGAAAATTTAAATACAACTGTTGAATATTTGATGGAATCAGAAGAAAGCCAAGCAGAAAAAATAACTATGTATTATGAACAATTAGCGGAAAGTTTTATATTAAGTCATGATTTTGAAACTGCAGAAGATTATTTAGAAAAAGCTAGTGAATATGCAAATAAATATGAACTGGAATTTAGTAAAGGAAAGCTTTTATATCTTAAGGGTATAATTTTAGAAGAAAATAAAGATTTAGAGGTTGCTCAACAAAATTATTTGTCAGCAAATGTTATATTCGTAAAAAATAATAAATATGAAAATGTAATAGATACGTTTTTAAGATTAACTAAGATATCCATTAAAGCCAAAGCATATCATTCAGCCAACAGTTATTTAAAACAAGCAGAAATTGTATATTTAGATAATAATATAGGAAATGATGTCGTATTAGGGGAAATATATTACTATATGTCTAAGGTATATTTTTCTTTAGAAAATTTTAAGCAATCCCTTAAATATGCCTTCCTTGCGGAAGAAAAATTTGAAGGTGTGTATGATAAGGACAAATATAGTAAATCACTTCTTCTAATTGCTCAAAATTATAGTGAAAATAATGATTTAGAAAATGCTCTAATATATTCTAATAAAGCATTGGAAGTTCAAAAGAAAGTTGTTAAAAATAATAACATAAGTGATGTGGAAAATAATTTAGGAGAATTATTTTGTGATTTAAATAAAATAGAAAATTCATTTAAACATTATAATAGAGCAAAAGAAATAAAAATAATAAATAAAAGTAATAATCTTAATGTTACATTAATTAATATGTGCAAAAATTACATAAAAGAAAAAGATATTGTAAAATGTGAAGAACTTTTAAATGAAATATACGATAGATTAACAGAAAATGATATTGTGGACAGGCTTAATTGTGATTTGATAAAATATATAATTCTCTGTATAAAGGAGAGAACAATAGAGGCAGAAAATTTACTTATAGATATATACAATTATGCTAAAAAATCTGAAGTTAATGATTTTGTATCTGAACTTTGTATAATGATTTCTAAGTTTTATTTAGATAATAAAAAAGATAATTTAGCAAAAAAATATTTAGACGAGGCAGTAAACATATATAAAAAAATGGGGCTTATAGAAGAATAAATTTAGAAAGGAGGCTTTTTTATGGAAATATTATCAACTGGGGAAAAGATAAAGCGTGCAAGAGTATATAAAGGAATTACTTTAAAAGAATTATGTGGAGATAAAATTTCTATATCAAAAATGAGCTGTATAGAAAATGGAAAAGTTAAAGCTGATGATGAAATATTAAAATATATTGCTAAAAAAATAGAATCTCCATATAGTTATTTAGTAAAGGATGTATATGAACAAATAAGTGAAAATTTACAGATAGTTAAAGAGAATTATTTGAAAAATAATGATTCAACTGAAGAAAATATAAAAATGAATTTATCATATGCAATTGATTATAAATATTATGATTTGGCTTTTGAATTTATGCACATATTAATAGATGGTTATTTGAAAAAGAAAAAGGGTGAAAATATACAATTATACATATCAAAATATTATGATTTGTTTCAAAGAAATAATTCCACAGAAAAAACTATTGTATATTTTTTAGATATGGCTGATTATCTTCTTTTAAGTGAGGAATATGGTGAAGCTATAATATATTATGATAAATTGAAAAACTTAGTTGACCTTAATGTAAATAATAATAAGCATTTAGTTTTTTATAAAGAAAGCTTATGTTACAGTAAAATGGGAGAAACAGAGAAAGCTTATGAAATAATATCTGAAATTATTGATACTGTTGACATAGTAAAAGATAAAGAATTATTAACTAATATTTATGAGTTATATTCTATTTTGTCAATAAGAAATAATGGACAAAATGTAGAAAAATATATTAATAAAGCCTTTCAGTTACAAAAGGACAACAGAGAATCATTAGCATTATTAAAAAGCCAATATGGAGAGGCTTATTTTGAAGTAGGTAATAATGAAGCTGCTATAAAGCAAATTGAAGAAGCAGTTAATCTTTATTCTTCATCACCTAAAGATGAATGTGTATATTTTTTAAATAAGTGTATACAAATTCTTTATAATAATAATCAATACGAAAAAGCATATGAAATTTCAGATGAAGCATTAAATATGGCAATTATGATAAATGATATTAAGCTAATTGAGAGAATTTATTATTATAAAGGAAGTATTCTTCAAAAGCAAAAGAAATATAAAGAAGCGGAAAAATATATGAACCTTTCCCTTGATTCTCTATTTAAATGTGGTTCTAAAGAAGAAAGGTATTTAAGATATTTAGAAATGGGAAATCTTTATTATAATCTTAATGATATTAAAGAGGCTGTTAAATACTTCACTTTATCTAATAGAATAAAAAGTCACATATAATTTTCAAATTATATGTGATTTTTTTGAAAATATACTTTGACTTTCTTTGACTTTGGTAATATAATATATTTAAAGATAAGAGAAGGAGGCTTTAAAATATGAATGTTGATAAAATGACTTTAAGAGTGCAAAAAGCTTTAAATGAAGCAAATCAAACAGCAGTAAAGTATAATCATCAAAGCGTTGATGTTATTCACTTATTTTCAGCTTTAGTTGAGCAAGAAGATGGACTTATTCCTAATATTTTTACTAGAATGGGTGTTGATGTGAAATCATTAAAGCTTAGCATAAATGAAGCTTTAGATAAAATGCCAAAGGTTTTAGGTGAAGGAGCTAATTCTTCTGGTATGTATATAACAAGAGGCATGGAAGAAATACTTGTAAAAGCAGAAGAAATAGCAAAGAAATTTGAAGATTCATATGTTAGTGTTGAGCATTTAATGATTGCAATTTTACAAAAAGAAAAATCAGGAACAGTTTATACAATATTAAATAAATATAACATAAATAAAAATAATTTTGAAAAGGTGCTAGCTGAAGTTAGAGGAAGTCAAAAGGTTGATTCTAATGATCCTGAGGGAACATATGATGCTTTGGGAAAATACGGAACAAACTTAGTAGAACTTGCTAAAAAACATAAACTTGATCCTGTTATAGGAAGGGACGAAGAAATAAGAAGAACCATAAGAATTCTTTCAAGAAGAACTAAAAACAATCCAGTACTTATTGGTGAACCTGGAGTAGGTAAAACTGCTATAATCGAAGGCTTAGCTGAAAGAATAGTAAGAGGAGACGTTCCAGAAGGACTAAAAGACAAAATAATATTTTCACTTGATATGGGATCATTAATTGCAGGTGCAAAATACAGAGGTGAATTTGAAGAAAGGTTAAAAGCTGTATTGAAAGAAGTATCTCATAGTGATGGCAAAATCATATTATTTATTGATGAAATACACACTATTGTAGGTGCTGGTAAAACCGATGGTGCTATGGATGCTGGAAATCTTATTAAACCATTACTTGCAAGAGGTGAACTTCACTGTATAGGTGCAACTACTTTTGATGAATATAGACAGTATATAGAAAAAGATAAAGCTCTTGAAAGAAGATTTCAACCTGTTATTGTAGATGAACCTACAGTAGAAGATACTATTTCTATTCTTAGAGGACTAAAAGAGAAGTTTGAAATTCATCATGGAATAAGAATACATGATTCTGCTATTGTTGCAGCAGCTAAGTTATCTCATAGATATATTCAAGATAGATTTTTACCTGATAAAGCAATAGATTTAATTGATGAAGCAAGTGCAATGATAAGATCAGAGATAGATTCTCTTCCTACAGAACTTGATGTTTTGAGAAGAAAAATATTCCAACTTGAAATTGAAAAAGAAGCTTTAGAAAAGGAAAAAGATGAGGCTTCAATAAAGAGATTAAATGATTTAAAGAAAGAACTTGCAGAACTAAAAGAAGAAAATGACAGTATGACTGCAAAATATGAAAAAGAAAAAGAACATATAGTATCACTTAAAGAATTAAAGAAAAAACTTGATGAAGCAAAAGGTGATCTTGAAAAATATGAAAGAGAATATAACTATAACAAGGTTTCAGAAATTAGATATTCTGTAATTCCAAAAATAGAAGAAGAAATTAAAACAAAAGAAGCAGAAGTTAAGGAAAATTATGAAGGAGCTTTATTAAAAGAAGAAGTTACAGAAGAAGAAATTTCAGAAGTCTTATCAAAGTGGACTGGTATTCCTGTAGATAAACTTTTAGAAGGTGAAAGGGAAAAATTATTAAGACTTGATAAAGAACTTGAAACAAGAGTTATTGGACAGGAAGAGGCAGTAGTTGCTGTATCTAATGCTATACTTAGAGCAAGGGCAGGTCTTAAGGATGAAAACAAACCTATAGGTTCTTTTATATTCCTTGGTCCAACTGGTGTTGGTAAAACTGAACTTGCAAAAACTTTAGCTAGAACATTATTTGATAGTGAAGATGCTATGATTAGAATTGATATGTCTGAATATATGGAGAAACATGCTGTGTCTAGACTTGTTGGAGCACCTCCAGGATATGTTGGATATGAACAAGGTGGTCAGCTTACTGAAGCTGTAAGAAGAAAACCTTATAGTGTAATATTATTTGATGAAATAGAAAAGGCTCATGAAGATGTGTTTAATATGTTTCTTCAAATATTAGATGATGGAAGACTTACAGATAATAAGGGTAAAACTGTAGATTTTAAAAATACAATTATTATAATGACTTCTAATATTGGTTCTCAGTATCTTTTAGATGGAGCAGATGATGGAAAAGTTTCTCCTGAAAGTAGAGAGCTTGTTATGAATGAATTAAAAGCAAGATTTAAACCTGAATTTTTAAATAGGGTTGATGATACAATAATGTTTAAACCTTTATCTAAATCTGGAATTAAGAAGATAATAGATATATTCTTAAGTGAACTTAAAGCTAGGTTAAAAGATAAAGACATGAATATTGAAGTAACAGAAAAGGCAAAAGATTTATTAGCTGAGGAAGGATACGATCCTGTTTATGGTGCTAGACCACTTAAGAGATATATTCAAAATACACTTGAAAATTCTCTTGCAAGGAAGATTATAAGTGGTGATGTTTCAAGTGGTCAAACAGCTGTAGTAGATGTTGTAGATGGTAATTTGACAATTTCTAATAAATAGTTTAAAGTTATATTGTAAATTCTTTAATAACATATAATTATATGATTGATTTTGAAAATAACAGTTATATAGTTTTAAATGTTAAAGAAGGTGCATGAGAAGAAGGTAGAAGGTACTTTTAAAAGTACCTTCTATTTTTTTAGCAAAAAAATAGAAGTATACATTTTGCATACTTCCATAAATTTTAGATTTTAGCAAAGTTCTGCTATTTCTAATAATAATTTTTCTGTATCGTTCCATCCAAGACATGGGTCAGTAATTGACTTACCATAGCAGTGTTCATGAACTGGTTGATTTCCTTCTTCAATGTAGCTTTCAATCATAACACCTTTAACAAGATTCTTAAGTTCACTATTGTATGCTCTGCTGTGAAGAACTTCCTTCACTATACGAGGTTGTTCGTAGAACTTCTTGCCAGAATTAGAGTGATTTGCATCAACTATAACAGCTGGATTTGAAAAATCGTGCTTTTTGTAAAGATCTAAAACTCTTAGTAAATCTTCATAGTGATAATTTGGAATATTTGCACCATGTTTATTTACAGAACCTCTCATTATAACGTGAGCATATGGATTTCCAGAAGTTTTTACTTCGTGATCTTTATATATGAAATCATGTTGACCTTGAGCAGCTTGTACAGAATTAAACATTACAGATAAATCACCGCTTGTTGGATTTTTCATACCAACTGGTACATCTACACCACTAGCTGTAAGTCTATGTTGTTGGTTTTCAACACTTCTTGCACCAACTGCAACATAAGTTAATAAATCAGAACAATAAATATGATTACATGGATAAAGCATTTCATCTGCTGGAGTAAGATAAGATTCTTTTATTGATCTTATAAAAGTTTTTCTTATTTCAATTAATCCTTGAACCATATTTGGAGCTTTTTCAGGATCTGGTTGATGAAGCATACCTTTGTAGCCTTCGCCTGTAGTTCTTGGTTTATTTGTATATATTCTTGGAATAATAAATAATTTATCCTTAACTTTTTCATTAACTTTTGCAAGTCTGTTAATATAATCACATACTGCATTTTCATCGTCTGCTGAGCAAGGACCAACAATAACTACAAATTTGTTTTCTTGTCCTGACATAATTCTTTTTAATTCTTCATCTCTTTCTGCTTTGATTTTTTTTAAATTTTCAGCAAGAGGAGTCATATCCATGATTTCCTCAGGAGATGGTATCTTTCTAACATTTGTAAAACTCATTATAATACCTCCTAATTTTCCGCATACTATAACTATATAATTATTGGCAAATTTGGTCAAGCAATAACAAGAAAAAATATTTCTTTTTTTATAAATTGGAATAAAAAGTATGGTATAAATGTTAAAACAAAGGACAAGATATATTAAAAGGAGTTGATGAAAATGGAACATATAAAACCTATTAATAATTATGTAGTTTTGACGCCAGAAGGAAAATTAATTGGATTTAAGGATAAGGATAAGTGTATAAACTATGTTACTTTGTATGAATTTTCAAATATGATTGAATTTAAAAATAATAAAAATGATGGATATTTTGATTTTTATGTAGAACAAGATCAAAAAGATTTTGGAACAATGGAAGGTATAAGCAAGGGAGACTGTTTAATTTATAGTATACATGATATACTTAAGGCAGTTGAAGATTCAAGTATATTTCAAAGTGAAAAGGAAGATATAATAAACGGACTTTTAAAAAATGACATAAATTTAAATGTGTATGATATTGGGATTGATGATATTATAATGTCTCTTGATGCATTATGGAAATATTAATGATTTAGTATGTTTTTATTGCCTTTTAGCATAGAAAATTATTTCTCTGATATGGAATATGTATAATTATTTTCTTCTGGAAGTAGGGAAAACTCTCCTAATACTTTGTTAGAATTTTTATGTAGTCCATTTCTAGTAGATTGATTTTTTATGTGCATAATAAAAATCCTCCTTAAAAATACTTATTTTTACTACAATATTTATTATTAGCTAGAAAGGAAGAATATATACTTAAAATGGAGAAAAAATGAAAGAAAAAGATTTAACAAAAGGAAAAGTAATAAAAGTTATTTTGTATTTGGCACTGCCTATTATGGGAAGTTCTTTTTTACAGTTTACATATAATCTAATTGACATGCTATGGGTTGGTATGTTAGGAAGTAGTGCTGTGGCAAGTGTTGGTTCTTCAAGTTTATATATAAATATAGGATATGCTATAAATTCGCTAGTTGTTATTGGAACAGGGGTAAAAGTAGCTCATGCAATTGGAAAGAAAAATAATAAAGAAATAAGTGAATATATAAATTCTGGTATACTTATTAATTTATCTATAGTAAAAGTATTTGTAATTGTTTTAATAGCATTTGGAAAACATTTTATTGATTTTTTAAATTTAAATGATGTAGAAACGTCTAATAATGCTTATAAATATTTAGTTTTAAATGCTCCAATGTTATTTTTTAATTTTTATAATTTGCTATATACAAGGATAATGGGAAGCTTTGGTAACAATAAAACAGCCTTTAAAATTAATTCTGTAGGAGTAATAATAAATATTTTATTAGATCCAATACTTATTTATATTTTCAAATTTGGAGTGGTAGGGGCTGCTATAGCCACTTTAATTGCAAACATAATAACGTTTATTTTATTTAGGATAAATGCAGGTGAAACATTTAAGTATAATTTAAAAATAAAAGTAAATTACATAAAAATAAAAGAAATTATAAAATTAGGTTTACCCATGGCATTTCAAAGAGTTTTATTTACCATAATAAATATTCTACTTGCTAAAATAATAGCAACTTTTGGAGCTAATGCCATTGCAGCTCAAAAAATTGGTGTTCAGATAGAATCAGTAGCATATATGGTTATAGGTGGTTTTAATGGTGCTGTAGCAGCTTTTACAGGACAAAATTTTGGGGCGAAAAAGTATGAAAGAATAAAGGCTGGGTATAAATCATCACTAATGGTAGGAGCAGCATATGCACTAGCAGTTGCAGGATTATTTTTAGCATTTAATAAGCAAATGGTAAGTTTATTTGTAAAAGAAGAGGAAACTATAAAAATTGCAGCTGCATATTTAAAAGTAGTCGCCTTTACACAAATATTTAGTGCTACAGAAATGATATCTAATGGACTTTTTACTGGAATAGGAAAGCCTAATATTCCAGCAACAATAAGTATAGTATTTACTACCTTAAGAATTCCCCTTGCACTTTTTTTAACTAAATTTTTTGGTGTAGATGGAGTTTGGATAAGTATTGCAATTTCAAATGCTTTAAAAGGAATTTTTGCCTATGGTATATATACATTTACATACAATAAAAAATATTAAATATTAAATATATAGTACAATAATTATATAAAAATAATATGGAGATGAAGTTATGAAATTATTAAATATAGAAAAACTTGTAGAAAGTAAATTTTTAAATATGTATAAGCTCAAACTTATAAATAGAAAAGGTAATCCTAAAGATTATTATGTGGCAAGTAGAAGAAAGAAAGAAGAATTGTCATGTGTTACAAGAAATCATTCTAGATGTGATGGGGTTATGGTTCTCCCTATTTATAATGGCAATGAAGTTATAATAGTAAAGCAATACAGACCTACTATTTCTGATTATCTTTATGAACTTCCAGCAGGGATTGTTGATGAAGGTGAAACTATAGAAGAAGCAGCCAAAAGAGAGATATTTGAGGAAACAGGACTTAATTCTAAAAATTTGGAGATTATTTTAAAACCTTCATATACATCAGTAGGTTTATGTGATGAAACAACTGCCATAGTTAAGATGGATGTTTATGGAACTATATCCACTGAACATAATGAAGATGATGAGGAAATTGATGTTATAAAATTAAAAATTGATGAAGTAGAACAATTTGTAAAAAATCATAATTTTTCTATAAAATCAGCACTTTTGCTTTTATATGCACTTAAAAAGTAAAAGTATTATATTTTGAATTTTTATAAAAAATATGTTTGTGTTTTTGTACAAAAAACACTTGTAATCAATATAAGAACATGATATTATACTAAATAGATACAAAAAATATAAAAATTTGCTATATATATTTAAATTTTTTTTGGGGTGATGAAATGAAATTTCAAAGTACACGTGGACTAGAAAAAGGCATATCTTCAGCAGAAGCTATAGTTAGAGGTATTGCAAAAGATGGAGGTCTTTTTGTTCCAGAGTCTTTTCCAAATTTATATTCAAAATTAAAAGAGGAAAAAAATTTATCATATGTTGACTTAGCATATAAAATCATAAGTAAATACTTTACAGATATTAAGGCTGCTGATTTAAAAGAGGCAATAAAAGATGCTTATGAAGGAAGATTTGATGTTACTGTAAACAATGGATTTATGGAATTATATCATGGTCCTACATGTGCATTTAAAGATGCAGCATTATTATTTCTTCCACAAGTTATGAAAAGAGCTAAGAAAGCTATAGGAGTTAAGGAAGAAGTTGTTATTCTTACAGCTACATCAGGTGATACTGGTAAGGCTGCTCTTGAAGGTTTTAAAGATGTTGATGGTTTTAAGGTTGTTGTATATTATCCTAATAATGGTGTAAGTCCAATTCAACAAAGACAAATGTCTACTCAAGAGGGAAATAATGTTAAGGTATTTGCTATAAATGGTAACTTTGACAATGCTCAAACAGGAGTTAAAGAAATATTTGGTGATGAGGAATTTAAGAAATCTTTACTTAGTAAAGGATACATATTGTCATCAGCTAATTCAATAAATATAGGAAGATTAGTTCCACAAATAGTGTACTATTTTTATGGATATTTTAAATTAGTTGAACAAGGAAAAATAAACCAAGGCGATGAAATAAATGTTGTTGTTCCAACAGGAAACTTTGGTAATATTTTAGCATCATATTATGCAAAACAAATGGGACTTCCAATTAATAAGTTTATATGTGCATCAAATGATAACAAGGTATTAACTGATTTCTTTAGAACTGGTACTTATGATAAAAAGAGAGAACTTATATTAACAGAATCACCATCTATGGATATTCTTGTTTCATCAAATCTTGAAAGACTTTTATATGAAGCATGTAATAGAGATGGAAAAATAGTAAAAGATCTTATGAAATCTTTAAATAGTAATGGTGAATATAAAGTATCAGATGATATGAAAAACTTCACAAACGAATTTTATGGAAATTTTGCAAATCAAGGTGAAGTATATAATGCAATAAAGGAAAAGTATAAGAGAGAAGGATATTTAATGGATACACATACAGCTGTTGCTGAAGTTGTGTATGAAAAATATGTAGCTGAAACTGGTGATAACAGACCTGTACTTATAGCATCAACTGCTAGTCCATATAAATTCCCAAGAAGTATTTGTAAAGCTCTTGATATTGATGTAGAAAAACTTAATGATTTTGAAGTTATTAAAGAATTAAATAAGATGACAGGCATAGAAATACCAGAAAATCTTAAAGATTTAGATAAGAAACAGGTTAAACACAAAGAAGTATGGGATAAGGATGAAATGAGAAAAGCTTTATTATCTTATCTAAAGTAATTTAAATAAATAAAGAGGTTAAGATTATGATAAAAGTTAAAGTGCCTGCAACATCTGCAAATATGGGACCAGGTTTTGATGCTCTTGGAGTTGCAGTAAATTTGTATAATGAGTTTGCGTTAGAAGTAAAAGAAAGTGGTCTTTCTTTTGAAGGATTCCCAGAAGAATTTTGTAATGAAGATAATATTGTATATAAATCAATGGTAATGTGCTTTAATAAAGCAAAATTTAAAATTCCAGGTTTGAAAATATGTGCTTTGAAGCAGGAAGTTCCAGTATCAAGGGGACTTGGAAGCAGTTCAACATGTATTGTAGGTGGACTTGTGCTAGCAAATGAAATAATGAATAAGAAATTTACAAAAGAAGAAATATTTCAAATGTCAGTAGAAATAGAAGGCCATCCAGATAATGTTGCACCAGCAGTACTTGGAGGAATGGTAGTTTCCATAAATGAAGAAGGAACATATTATTATGAACATATAAATATAAAAAATGATTACAAGTTCGTTGCAATAGTTCCTAATTTTAGATTATCTACTAGCGATGCTAGAGAAGTACTTCCAAAAAGCCTTACTATTAAGGAGGGAGTATATAATGTATCTAGAGTAGGGCTTCTAATTGCTGCACTTTCAAATGGTAATGATAGTCTTTTGAAATATGCTTGTAAAGATGCTTTTCATGAAAATTATAGAAGTAAATTAATAAAAGGATTTTATGAAGTTAAGGAAGAAGCTTATAAGTTAGGAGCATTAGCTTCATATTTAAGCGGTGCTGGTCCAACTATAATGGCTATAGTAAGTGAAGATAACACAAATTTTACTGCAAATATGAAAAGTTATTTAAAGGAGCAATTACTTGATTGGGCAGTTTTTGAACTTTCTATTGATAAACTGGGGGCAGCTACTATAGAAGGGGAAATGTAATGGAGCAAAATTTTTATATTGTTGATAAAAATGTTTTACCAGATGTATATGAAAAAGTTGTAAATGCGAAAAAATTAATAAAAGAAGGTAAGGTTAAAGAAGTGACAGAAGCTGTTAAGATTGTTGGGATAAGCAGAAGTGTATATTATAAATATAAAGATTCTGTATTTGAGTTTTCTGAAAAGTCTGAAGGACGAAAAGCTACCTTTAATCTTATGATTCAAGATAAAACTGGAGTTTTATCTCAAATATTAAATTGTATATCAAAAAAAGGCGGCAGCATACTTACTATTAATCAAGGAATTCCTATTAATGGATATGCTAATTTAAGTCTTACAATAGATATGACAATGTTAAAAGGTGATATAAAAACGCTTTTAAATGATTTAACCAAGATAAGTTGGGTGGAAAAGGTTGAATTTATAGCAATGGAGTAGAAAAGATTGTTGCATGAACAGTGCAACAATCTTTTTTGCCATATATAATTTTGTTATAATAAATAAAAATATATAATTAAGGAGGTAATTTA